>ENA-OQER01000501-OQER01000501.1-human-gut-metagenome-genome-assembly--contig:-NODE-501-length-21199-cov-9.142511_pt1 | contig 21199 bp, 21 predicted proteins | sample MGYA00242797_ERZ504639 | MGnify/ENA primary metagenome ERZ504639 (study PRJEB26092, sample SAMD00036306) | human gut metagenome | host: Homo sapiens | study: EMG produced TPA metagenomics assembly of...
GTGCCAAGCCTTGTGTCTATTTTTGTATAATCCCTTGTATTATATCCATGTGTATCAGATTCAAACACCGGTGAAAATAGATTGCATCTGCCCCAAGCTTTTTGATATGAGGTATCCAGTCATTCACTTTCAAAATTCTGTGTTCCAAAACACCATCATTCTCAAATGGTGCCCCACAGAAGCCTAACGGATAAATCTGATAAAATACACTTTCATATGCCCACATTATTTTGCCCTCCTTGATAGTTGTGTAGTGGTTTTGTACCTGTTATCTATTATACACAATTATGTACTTATATGCTACATTTTTTTGTTACTTTTTACCTACATTAAGTATTTTGTTACCTTGTATAATTAAATTTCTAATAGAAATTCCTGTAGATAACACATGCAATAACCACATGGATAAAGAAAATAAGCGGCATCCCCTTTACAAAATACCAATGCTTTGTCTTGTGCCTGAAGGCATACATCCCAGCCCAGGTACCGGCGCTTCCGCCCAGCAGGCTGAGCCCAAATAATGTCTTCTCCGGGATGCGCCATGCGTGTGCCCTGGCCTTACACTTGTCAATTCCCATCGCAGCAAAGCCTGCTATATTCATAAGAAGCAGATAAATCAGAAAAATTTTCATATAAATAATGCTCCATTCTATTACTCCGCACATAAATTTATAAATATATAAACATATCTGCATATATTAATAAGTCCACAAAAAACAATAGCCCAGCCTTTAAAGGCCGGGCCATAAATTAATTATTAATTCTTAGCTTTTTTAGAAACCTTAGCCGGTGCAGCCGCCTGCTTTTTGATGGCGCTCTTGCCCAGATAAAGCTTCATAACATACCACAGCTCTGTAGCGATGCAGATTGAAGAATATGTTCCGCAAAGCACACCTACCATGAGTGGTAATGAGAACTCTCTGATTGATGTATGACCAAATATAAAGAGTAACAATACCATAACAAATGTAGTAAGCGAAGTATTGATGCTTCGTGAAAGTGTCTGTGTAAGGGACTCGTTTGCTATATCAGCAAGCTCATCTGCTGAGTACTTCTTGATACCGTGAAGGTTCTCACGGATACGGTCAAAGATAACGATTGTATCGTTGACTGAGTAACCTACGATTGTAAGTATACATGCAATAAACGTACTGCCGACTGAGATTCTGATAAGTGCATATGCTGTGACTACAACAAGCACATCATGTACCAGCGCAAGGATAGCACTTGAAGCAAATCTGATGTCCTTGAATCTGAACCAGATATATAACAGCATGAAAATACATGAAATAATAACTGCCTTTACAGCGTTTGTTCTCATCTCACCACTGATTGTTGAGCTGATACTCTGAGTCTCTATAGTTGATGCATCAACATTGAAATCCTTCTCAAGAAGAGCTGCGAGATCCTGTCTCTCATCGAGTGAAAGTGTACGTGTCTTTAATGTGACATCATGGCTGCCCTGAACTGTAGTAACCTGCACTGCACTATTGCCAAGGAGCTTTGATACTGAAGGCACGATGTCCTTCTCAACCTCTGCGGCTGTATAATCCTTGCCAAAGTCTGCAGTGGTTGATGTACCACCTACAAACTCAAGACTGTAGTTTAATGCATTGCCGCTTGTAGCACCGAAATAAATCATACCGCCAATACCTGCAAGTATAACTACACCTGAGATAACAAAGTATTTAACTCTGTTCTGTACAAATCTGATAACCTTTCTCTTCTTTGCCTTGCCGTAGAACTTCTCAGCTCTGACACCGACACCGTAAAATGCTCTTGTAAGGTATTTTGCAATAAAAAGAGCTGTAAACAGTGACAGAATAATTGAAATCATAAGTGTGTATGCAAAGCCCTTTACTGTACCTGAACCGAGCACCATAAGCACAAGTGCTGCGATAAATGTAGTAACCTGTCCATCGAGGATGGCTGAAAGAGCCTTCTTGTAGCCCTCATTTACTGCAGCAAGCACTGATTTGCCACCTGCGATTTCCTCACGGATACGGGCAAATACGATAACGTTTGCATCTACTGCCATACCGATACCAAGGATGATACCCGCGATACCCGGCAGTGTAAGTGTAATCTCAAACCAGTAAATAAACAGTACTGTAAGCATTGAGTAGAGTGCAAGTCCGATAGATGCAACCACACCGAGTATACCATAGAGCACAATCATGAATATCATGATTAAGATAATTCCGATAATTGCAGCCTTTACTGCATTTGTGAGCGCTGTTCCACCGAGCTGTGCGCCAACAACATTTGACTCTAACTCCTCGAGCTGGAGGTTGATGGCTCCGACACGGATAAATGTTGCAAGGCTTGTTGCCTCGTCGTAATCCTTCATTCCGTTGATTACACAGTTACCATCTGAGATAACGGCGCTTACTGTAGGAACGCTGATGAAATGATCATCATAGTATATACCGATTGACTGTCCTGCATCCTTTGCCTTCTTTGTGGCATCTGCCCATGTGTCAATAGCCTTATCCTTGAGCTTTAATGAAACAACAGGCTCCTTGGTTGATGTAGATGATGACTGGTCATACTGGCGCTTGCATCCTTTACATCGTTACCATCGAGGATGACTGAACCATTGGCCTTTAAGGTGTCAATATCATAGTTGAGCTTGTAGCCTCCCTCAACCGATGTGTCCTGTGTATAGTTGGCATTTCCGTCACTGTCATACTGGGCGATGAAGTACAGTGATCCCGGACTTCCAAGATCCTCGAGTACCTTGTTAGGGTCGTCAACACCCGGAATCTCTACAGTGATACGGTCATCCCCGCTCTTGTATACAGAGTACTCTGTTGTGTAGCTTTCCGCACGCTCCTCGAGCTTTGCGATAGTATCATTTACGTCCTTGTCTGAAGGATTCTTGTCCTTGATATGGTAGGTGATTGAAACACCACCTGAGAGGTCGAGACCAAGCTTGATATTCTGATAATCCTTATCCTTGGTGCTCTCACCATTAGCAGTTGCCTCCTGCTTTTGCTTTGTGTCGGTGATTACTGCAGTGGAATACCAGCCCAGCAAGCCGATACAAATGACTGCCACAAGGATAATCACCCAACTCTTTCCTTTTTTCATTTTCTTATACCTTCCTGTCATTTTGCTACCATCCATATAAGTATACAGATGGCAAATATATTCGCACACGGGTCACAAATACCGCTATCCGTTTCCCGTGACAAATTCAAATTATTGTGCATCATCTGCCATATCAGCCTCTGCTGCCTTAATCATGATAGCGCACTCTATACGCTTCTTCTGCAGCTCGCAGCCTAAATCATAGGCATCAGTGATTGTGCCGTGGAAGTTGTATGAGTTGGCGGCACAGCCACCGCTGCAATAGAATCTGGCAAAACAGTTGCGACATTTTTCCTTGGCATAAACATTACAGCACTTAAACTCATCCTGGATGTCAGTGGCCTTGATGCCATCCCAGACATTACCCATAAGGAAGTCCTCATTGCCCACAAACTGATGACATGGATATAAATCTCCCCATGGAGTCACTGCCAGGTACTCAGTTCCTGAGCCACAGCCGGAAAGACGCTTATATACACAAGGTCCTCCCTCTAAATCTATCATAAAATGGAAGAAATTGAAGCCGTTTCCTGCCTTGTTTCTCTTTACCATCTCTGCTGCAAGTCTGTCGTACTCATCAAAGAGCACAGGTAAATCAGAATCCTTAAGTGCATACTCATCTGTAGGCTGTGCCACTACAGGCTCAACCGAAATCTGCTTAAAACCTAAATCAGCCAGATGAAGCACATCCTTTGAAAAATCAGTATTGAAATGTGTGTATGTACCTCTCACATAGTACTTGTCCTGATGTCTGCTCTCCGCAAACTTCTGGAATTTCGGAACAATAAGGTCATAGCTGCCGGCACCCTTTCTGAAAGGTCTCATGCGGTCATGAACCTCCTTGCGTCCGTCTATACTAAGAACTACATTGTCCATCTCTTTGTTGGCGAACTCCATAATCTCGTCATTTAAGAGCACACCGTTTGTGGTGAGTGTGAACCTGAAATGCTTGTCATGAAGCTTCTCCTGCTGCCTTCCATATGCCACAAGCTGCTTCACCACATCCCAGTTCATAAGAGGCTCTCCTCCAAAGAAGTCTACCTCTAAGTTTCTTCTGCTGCCTGAATTGGCAATCAGGAAATCAAGTGCCTGTTTTCCTGTCTCGTAGCTCATGAGAGCTCGTCTGCGTGATACTCGCCCTCTTCTGCAAAACAATATCTGCAGGCAAGGTTGCAGTCGTGCGCTATGTGAAGGCAAAGTGCCTTTACAACTGTCTGGCGCTTTTTGAAATCTATGATACGCTCTTTGTATGTATCTTCTGTGAAGAGCTCTTCATTATCCTTAAGCTCATTTACTTCCTGTATTGCTTCTTCTATCTCCGTCTGTGGATACCTGTCCACAAGCTTTTCAATAATCTCCTTAGCTGAGTTGTCCTCAAACAGCTCAATAACGTCATATGTGACATCATCCACCACATGGATTGCGCCACTGTTGACATCTAAGACAATATTATAGCCGTTGTTCTTGTACTGATGAACCACTACAATATTCCTCTCTTTCTATACACATTTTAAAATTACACTGCGAAAAGAGTGTGCACCTATCAGCGCACACTCTTTAAATCCGCTTCACCTATGACTATTTGTACTGCTCACAAGTCTGGTTTCCAACTGTACAAGATGTCTTGCAAGCTGACTGGCATGATGTCTGGCACTCGCCACATCCGCCCTTTTTAACTGTGTTCTGTAATTTTCTTGTATTTAATGTCTTTACGTGTTTCATTTTTATCTCCTTTTCATTTAACGATGTCTGATTGACACATCATATTTGCTTTCAACATTATATCACAGCATTATCAATATGAAAAGTCCTTTTTTAGCGAAAAACAAGCGCTGAAAACATTACCAGAAGGAGTATTATCAAAAGCTCGAATATATTTTTTGATTCACCTATATCTATGACCACTGTTGCTATCACATACGTTATCCAGTATGCTACGACCGTCACCCTGATAAACGTCTGCGGTGAAAGCAGCATTTGAGCAAAAATCCGCACACAAGCCCCACCACTATATTGACCGCCATGGCAAGTGCAAACTTTATCCACTCCGCCATGTCGACAAAGCACTGTACTATAGAAGTATGATAAGGCACAAAAGCGCCGTAAGATGCATGATACATATTGTTATCACAGGACCTTTGATTTTTCTCCACATAAAAACGCCCTCCACACATCATATATATGTGCAAAGGGCGGTAATTATTCATGTATGAAATTCATTCGTGATTACAGCTCACAGTTATTAACTGTTCTAGGGAATGGGATAACGTCACGGATATTGCCCATGCCGGTAAGATACATTACGCATCTCTCAAAGCCCAGTCCAAAGCCTGCGTGTCTTGCAGAGCCGTATTTTCTTAAGTCAAGGTAGAACTTGTAGTCATCCTCTGAAAGTCCAAGCTCATTTATTCTGGCAAGAAGCTTGTCGTAGTCATCCTCTCTCTGGCTTCCACCGATGATTTCTCCGATTCCCGGCACGAGACAGTCAACTGCTGCAACGGTCTTTCCGTCGTCATTCAGCTTCATGTAGAAGGCCTTTATCTCCTTCGGATAATCTGTGACAAATACAGGGCGCTTATAAATCTGCTCTGTAAGGTATCTCTCATGCTCAGTCTGTAAATCACAGCCCCATGATACCTTGTAATCAAACTTGTCATTGTGCTTTGAAAGGATGTCGATAGCCTCTGTGTATGTCACACGTGCAAAATCATTTTCAACAACATTTCTTAATCTGTCAAGCAGCCCCTTGTCCACGAAATTGTTGAAAAATGCCATCTCCTCAGGTGCATTTTCAAGCACATAGTTGATAACATACTTGAGCATGCTCTCTGCAAGCATCATATCATCTCAAGGTCTGCAAAAGCAATCTCAGGCTCAATCATCCAGAACTCTGCCGCATGACGTGTGGTGTTTGAATTCTCCGCACGGAAGGTAGGTCCGAAGGTGTAGATATTCTTGAATGCCATAGCATATGTCTCGCCGTTTAACTGTCCTGAAACAGTAAGGTTGGTAGGCTTATTAAAGAAATCCTTTGAGAAATCCACCTTTCCATCCTCTGTCATAGGGAGATTGTTCAAATCAAGTGTGGTCACCTGGAACATCTCTCCTGCACCCTCGCAGTCACTTCCTGTGATAAGCGGTGTGTGCACATACACAAAATCCCTCTCCTGGAAGAATTTGTGAATAGCATATGCGCAGAGTGAGCGCACTCTGAAAACTGCCTCAAAAGTATTGGTACGAGGTCTTAAGTGTGAGATTGTACGAAGATACTCAAATGTATGTCTCTTCTTCTGCAGAGGATAATCCGGTGTGGATGCACCCTCAACAGTCACGTAAGCGGCCTGAATCTCAAATGGCTGCTTTGCATCCGGAGTGAGCACAAGTGTACCCCTTACGATAATTGCAGCTCCGACATTGATCTTGCCAACCTCATCATAGTTGTCTAAGCCATTTCCGTATACAACCTGGATTGGCTCAAAAAATGTACCGTCGTTTACCACGATAAATCCAAAATTCTTTGAATTACGATTGCTTCTGACCCATCCTCCGATAGTCACCTCTTTGTCAGCGAATTTGTCCTTGTTGCGGAAAATCTCGCGTATGTTTGTAAGTTCCATTATCTAATCCTCCATTTAAGCTGCCTGCGCATCACCACAGACAGCATATTTATCGTTATTATTCGGCATCCGCGCTGCCACTTGAAGTATCCGGCGCTGCACTGCCATCCTCAAATGTCACATTTGCTTTCTCTGTGACTGTATCGATAGCCTTGTTTACAAGGTACTGGTTCTTAAGGTATGTCTTTCCCTCATCCTTGTGTCCGCTTCCAAAATACTTGTATACCTCAGAAGCCTTGCTGAACTGACCATTGCTGGCTGATACGATGTAATCTACATAGCTGTTGAAGGCATCATCATCCATCTTGATATTTTCCTTCTCAGCGATAAGTCCAAAGATGAACTCTGTCTTTATCTGGTCTGTCAGATTCTCCTTCCACTTCTCTGTGGCCTGATCCACTGTCATGTTGTAGTTGGACTTTAAATATTTCTTAAGTGTCTGTCCATCCTTGACATTTTCCTTGGTAAATGAAGCAATATACTCATTGAGTCTCGACTGTAGATACTCATCAGGAATCTCGACTGTGCTGTTTTCAATCATGTAGCTCTTTATCTTGTCCACCTCAGCGCTGTAGAGCTGCTGCTTCAAATCTTTCTCAATCTGTGTGGTAAGCTGGGCATTAGTTGTCACCCCTGCCTTTCCAAACACTGTGTTAACCTGCTCGTCTGTCATATCAGCAAGTGCAACAGGATCTGCTGAGTAAATGCCCTTTACTGTATACTCAAATGTAACTGTCTGTCCGTTTAAGTCGTCATTGCCATAATCCTCAGGGAATGTCACGTCACCCTTAACCTTGTCACCCACCTTGGCTCCGATTATAGGCTTTGTAAATCCATCAATAAAGGATGAACCGCGACCTGGCTGTTATTTGTCACATCAAGCATCACATCTGTAGCAGAACCACCATCAAATGCTTTGCCATCCTTATATCCTGTGTAATCAACCTTGACATAATCGCCATCTGCAACTGTATCACGATCAGTAACCTGCTTGTACGCATCTGCACCATATGACTGAAGCACATTGGTCAGATATGTCTGCTTTGCTGTATCGTTTATCTCATAATCGTTTGAGACTGTAATTGCAACACCTGAATAGTCTGCAAGCTTTGTAACCTGCTTTGCGTAGTCTATGTCAAACTGTCCGCTTCTCATCGTCTCGCTGCCGGCCTCGGTGCCTGCCTCTGTTGTGCTCTTTGAGCCACCCTTTTTGCTCTTGCCGCTTATCACAACAGCAAGCGCAATAATTACCACGATAAGTGCAATCACAATCACTGCTATGACTGCCTTCTTACCTGTATTCTTCTTCTCACTCATTGGAATCCTCCTGAAATCTGTAAGTCATGTTATTTATATGTACAATGCCCTGCCACGGCAAAAACGCATCCGCAAAACACTATACCTATCTACAATATCACATATCAGGTTAAATTACAACGAGTGAAATTTTCTTTATCTTTGCAAACACCGGAGGAGTATGCATCCTAAGCCCTACTGTCACCCTGGCATTCTTTTGCAGCCTTACCGGCTTAAGCAGATGTGTCACAAACCTGACATCAGCAGGGAAAATGTCGCTTGTATATGTATGAACGCCGCTTTCATCCTCCACATCCATAAACAGCTTGACATCGACACCTGTTGTATTGGTTCCTCTATAGTCAACCGCTGCTATATACTCACCGGTATATTCAATATCCACCGTCTGGCTTATCGAACAGTCAAAATTGGCATCCGAAGAGATAAACACTCCATCCTTACCCAGTGTATACTGTCTTTCTTCGAGGCTTGTCTCAATCTGCCAATTATTAAATCCATCCTTAAATTCAGGATTTGAGATTAGATTTCCATGAATCATAAGAAGCTTCATGAAATCCTCCACCTCCGGTGTTTCTTCATACTCATAAAGTGATTCAATATACTTATCAAGCTCTTTAATCGGAGGATTTTTCTGATCAAAGTCCCTGATTGCATCCCAGCCCGGCAAAGCCTGCCATGCTCGTCAAACATACCCATATTCTCAAACCAGGTTCCCATGCCTTTACCAGGCACACCGACAGGCTCCCAGTAGTATACACCGGTCTTTCCGGTATCCTTTGACACCTCTGCTGCTATCTGCATGATTATTTCAAGAGACTTCTTCTGCTCTGCGCTGCCTGCATCAAGGCCTGCAGTCTCCATGAGTTCCTTCGAGATATGATCTCCCTTGCAATGCCTCCACGGATGAGCTGTCTCCACAATATAAACCGGCAGATTATATAATTTTATGATCCTGCTCATAGTATCCTTCAAATCCATGAAGGTACCATGCCAGAACGAATAAAAGGAAAGGCCAATCGCGTCAATCGGCAGCATGCCCGCATTAAACATAGAATCAAGCCAAGGCATAATACAGTTATATCTGCCTCCCTGATCCAGATGAATCATGACCTTTGTCTCCGGGAGCAGCTCCCTGACAGCTCTGATTCCCTCATTTACAAGCGCAGCCAGCTGCCTGTACTGTGGCACTGCACCATCCGGAAACAGCATACCACTCCTTATTTCATTGCCAATCTGAACCATATCCGGCGCACAATCCATGATCTTTAATCTGTATAGCACATCATATGTGTACTTGTGCACTGCCTCCTTCAGCTCATCAAAGCTTAAATTCTTCCACACATCAGGCTTATTCTGCTGTCCCGGATCTGCCCAGTAATCCGAATAATGAAAATCAAGCAGAAAATGCATTTTGTATTTTTTAATGACATGAGCCATCTCGAGAACATATGTAAGACTGCAATACCCCTTAGACTCCGGCACCTTATCAGGCTCATTCCATATGCGCAGACGGACTGAATTTACATTATTCAGCTTTAAAAAATCAAATACCCTGCACACATGACCTTCCCTATCCATTATTTGTATATTATTGTCAACCATCATAGGAACGGATGAAATATCCACTCCCTTTAAGAAATTGCTATCCTTTTTCTGCTTGTGCTGCTGCTTAAGCTGATACATCTTTGTGTCAGCACTTACGAGATAATCGTCAAAGCTCTTACCACTGCCCGGCTTCGTATATATGATGCCGTGACTGATAAACAGGCTGTGCTGCTCCATGATATCATACACGCACTTTATATACTTCTCAGCAGTGTCATGTCTGTCCCCGGGGATAAACACGATAAATTCATCTCCACCGAATCTATATACCATACTTCCTTCAGGCTTTTGCTCATCAAGCACCCTCGCCACAGTCTTTAAAAGCTCGTCACCGTACTTGTGTCCGTATGTATCATTTATGTCCTTAAAATCATCCACATCGAGAAATACTATGGTGCAGCCGACATTTTGGTCTTCAAGCTCAGCAAACATAGGAATGACCATCTCATTGCATGCCACACGATTGTATAGGCCTGTGAGCGCATCATGGTTGTAGAGATTCTTAAGCTCATTATTTGTATTCTCAAGTACCTTTTGCTTAAAAAGATTCTCAAGCTTCTTAAGAAGGGCAGACTGTATATCAAACTGCTCAGGATGGTCGTACAAAAACTCGGGATTCCTGAGTATTACATAGCCCACTATCTCGTCCCTGAAATGCAGCGAGTAATACATATAGCAGGTGTTTTTATCTACACTCTGCATGTACTGCATAAGGTCATTTACACTCTTAAACTCAAGCTTTCCATTGTCCTTGTCATCCGCATAGAGTACAACCTCGTCGTCAATATCATAGCCATGCTTCCTAAAGTGTGCATTGTTCCTTGCAGCTGCCAGATCAGAAACACTGACCACATACACTCCGTCACACTTCATGCTCTGTATATAGTCAGAGTATCTCTCAAACAAATCATAGTATTCATTGCACTCCTCGAGCTCTTTCTGGAGGATCATTACTGCATCCTCCTCCTGCTCTTTTGCAACGGAGCCTTTGATAATATTCTTTATGTAATTACGATAATCCACTCTGCCGGTATTAGGGCATCCGCAGCTCTCAGCCGGGATAAACTCAGAATCAAGGTATTTATCAGAAGCATCACCCGTGCCATTCCAAAGCTCCTTAAATATCTCAAGAACTTTTCTGCCTATATTGCCCCTGTTGTGCTCCACTGTTGTAATCTGTGGGTTAAAGTACGCAGCCTTATCCAGATTGTCAAAGCCTGTGACCTTAAAATCCTGTGGTACCTTGTATCCGAGAACCTCTGCTGTCGCACACAGTCCTGCTGCTATATTGTCATTTGCACATAAAAACACATCCGGTAACGGTTTTTTGCTCTCGTGCCAATCACTCATATACCTGACACCCGTCTGATAATCAAAATCACCAAACATATACTTATCAGCTGTAAGTGGTATGCCATAATCACTTAAAGCCTTCTTGAAAGCCTCAAAACGCATTCTGTTCTCATAATGATACGGCGGACCACCTGCAAACACAAAGCTTTTGCAGCCATGCTCATAGTACATATGATCCATCACCTTGCGAAACAGCCTCTTATTGTCGTCGCCCACATAGTAAAACCCATCAACCTTATACCCGATACTCACTACCGGCACATTTACCGACTGAAGCTTTCTGACCATATAATGTATCTCATCCTGGTTGATCGTATTGGTGCAGTCAAATACCACTCCGTCGAAGCTGTTTAAATCAGGCAAATCGTTCAGCGCATACTCGCCTTTGTTAAACTTTGGATCTTGACTCCAGGTTCCGTTGGTGTTGTAAAAATACATGCACACATCCAGTCCCAGCTCTTTAGAGCCTTCCATGATACCCTCAACCCACGAATATGTTACATATCTTCTCCAGCCATCAGCCAGAAGAGCAATTTTCTTCATTAATAAGTACCCCTTTGCATCTTCTAAAGACTTTTCCCAAAATATAGTTCTATTATATTACGGTTTTACCTATTCTTGCAATAAAGATTGATTTTTTTTAGCATATTTGATAAAATTAATTTAAATAAGCAAATTTTTAGGAGGGATACGTTTTGAATCCAGCATTAATCGTACTTATTGTTATCGCAGTAGTGCTTGTGGTAGCATTTATAGTATTAACAATCCTCGGTAAAAAAGCACAAAAAAGAAAGGAAGAGCAGGACGAGCAGATAGCTGCAGCATCGCAGACTGTCAATATGCTAATCATTGACAAAAAGCGTATGAAGCTAAAGGATGCCGGTCTCCCACAGCAGATTATTGAGCAGACACCAAAGCTTATGCGCCGCTCAAAGCTGCCTGTAGTCAAGGCCAAGGTCGGACCAAGAGTCATGACTCTTATCGCAGACGAGCAGATCTTTGATGAGATTCCTTTAAAGAAAGAGGTTAAGGCTTCTGTCAGCGGTATCTACATCACAGCTGTCCGCGGTATCAGAGGACCTCTTGAGAAGCCTAAGAAGAAAAAAGGCTTCCGTGCAAGAATGGCAGAAAACTACAGCAAGGCCAACGAACAGCTCAAGGCTGAGGAGGCTGCAAAGGCTGAAAGAAAAGCTGCTAAAGAGGCTGCCAAAAAGGCTAAGCAGAAATAATATCATGATTTAATTTTCATGTACATAAACAGAGCATGTGGGATGGCTTTCATCCTCACATGCTCTGTTTTTTATATGCTTTATATATTTTTTACCCCATAGACTTGGCAGACTTTTATGCAATTTTGACTGCTGCGCCTTTTTTCTTCACAGCTATATTGATGTGACAGTCGCCTACAAATTCATAGTTGACATCAAGTGCATACTTTACCCCTGCCTTATCTCGTCCTCAGTCTCCTTTACCTCTATGCTTGTGGCATCAATACCTATCTGGATACTTCCAAACGGTGTATAATAATATGTCAGGTTTTTCTTTCCCTTCTCAAATATCATATGTACACTCATAGGTCTTGCGGGTGAACTCAAGATAATTGTCATTGAATTTAAGCATATTTTTGAGTGTCTGGGTCTCACCCTCCATTATCTCCTCAAAAAGCACATAGTGCTTGTTATTTCTTATATAATACTCTCCCGGGGCAATCACCTCTACCGCATCCGACTGCTGGTCCGGTGCGAGCTGCAGGCCCTTTAATGATACTACTACATCCTTTGTCATTTCTTTCTCCTTATCCTCTTGCATATCTAAATTAATTCACGCTTTAATAATTTCTCATCACATATTTTCTTTTAATATATTTTTTCAGCATGAATATACTAACTGTTTTATCTGAAAATATCAAGGATTTTTAGTTTTATTTCATATTTTCCACTGTCAAATATGCTCTCATACTCGTCCGGAGTGAGTACCTCCTTAAGATTTTCCTTTGCTTCGTCCTCCACCACCTCGTACACACTGCCCCTAAAGCACATGTTTGGATACAGCACGCACCACCAGTTATGACCGGCTCCATCGCCCAGTGTTATTTCAAGCGCCTCGTAATTTCCCTCAGGAAATGTATAGTCCCCATACGTCTTTTCCGGGAAATCGGTGTGTGTAAGCTCTGCCGATGCGCCATATGTAAAACCGTTTGCTGCAAGCGTCTCCTTTGATACCGCTATTATTTCGTCCATATGGTCATTTACGGTGGCTCTGGTTTCTTCGATATTTTCGCACTCCAGCAGATATGGCTCTATGTAAGCCCCTACTGCATCGCGCACCTGCTTTTTCACATTCTGGTCTGCTTCGCTGTCGCTGTTTGCCAGCACGTGGAAACGCAGGATTTTGCCGGCGATGGATTTTTGCATGTCGGCTGTACACGCTATACTATTGGTGTTTGCGGCAGGTGTATGATTTTTTGCAGCTATCGCTGCCGTAATGGATATTATTGCTATGGTTGTTATTATTATTTTCTTTCTCATGTAAACAAGTATTGCCTTATTTGAAAAAATTATTCATCCTTTTTGAAATTTTTACCATGCTCCATGAATTTCATTCGTATAGTCATCCAATAAGGTGCCAAGTGTAATTATCGGTTCCCCATCCTCATGATTCTCCTTATTCATTTTCTGCTCATAATAATCACCCATGTTATCAAAGATATCGTTTATATCATCTGCTATGCACACATATGTGTTTCTCGGAAATTTTTTGGATGTCTTGCAGTATTCCATGAAGCTTGCATAAGCTGCTTTATCATTTCTAAGTGTTTTTCCTATTAAAATCACCTTCAAATGATTGGTATCGGCTTTCTGTGACAGCCGATCCTCGAAGCTGTCCACGGCTGTTTTGATATCATATGCATATTCCGGTTCGTATGATTTGTCCATGTTATAGTAGAACTCTATATATCCGCTATTTTCATTTGTCGAAACATCTCTGTGGCTAACATATGCTTTGTTATCAGTTACTTCTTTATCGGTTATTTCGTCAGTATCTACAGCTACAACATCCACCGCCGCAAGTGTCGGAAAACAGCGCTCCTCAAGTTCCACTGCACTGCAGCGGTGAGCATAAGACCTATCGTCAGCACTACTATGACCGGTATCGCTATGCACATTAAAAATCCAAGATATTTTTTCACGATTTCATCTCCACTTTCAAGAATATATGCTAAGGTCACTGTGACTGCTATGACAAAAATGATGCACCAGCTTCTCATAGTGCTCTTTTCCTTGTCATGGCTTTTCTGTCTGTCAGAGCCAAATTGCTTATTGCTACAAGAATGCCGGTTTTTATTAAATGTAAATATAATTTTCCCCGTATTTTCAGCAAAATTCTCACATCTTAAAACCGCATAATAAAGGCTCATATTGAGTACTGAAAACAGCGTGAAAAACCACACCGACAGCATCAGTGCATCTGCCCTCTTAAAGAAGCTTCCCTTTATCTGCACATCACTCATCAGTACGACAGCCGGAAACTCTATTTCCGACAGTGAATATTTTCCAAAGTTTCCAAGCAATACTGCATACAATAAAAAAAAGAATGCCTGCATATGTGAATATTGCTTTACTCACACTCCCTCGTATCTGTGAGGCAGTGCGCTCCCTTACAAACAGTATATTGAACACGGAAATGGATGCTGCAAACACATAGTATGCGCCCGCAAATATATCCGCTATGCCAAAGTCCACACCGACTCTGTCCTTAATCATCAGATAGTCTAATCTCATATCCGATAGCGCAAACAAAAGCATAGCAGCAAGCGGTATCAGCACAAAGAAAAATACTACCTCGTATACCCTGGCCCGGCACTCCACTCCGCCACTTAGCGCATAAGCGCATACCGCCATTATCACAAGGAGTACAACTGTAAATGACTCATCCGGTATAAGGCTGTCACGTATCAGCTTTACAAATATCCATGCAAGAAATGCAGCCTGTGACAGCTCGTATATTGCAATAATTAAATCATAAATTAACATTTTTGCATGTGCTGTTTTACCAAAGCTTCTGTCATATATACTTTTTTTCTGTTCTCGTACCTCGCTTACTATCCACATAAATAGCCATGCCATGAAAACTCCGAGTGCGATTGAGATAAAAGCATACTTTCCAAGCTTCGCCAGATTGTTTGGAAGCACCAGTGTGCCGACTCCAAGCAGGTTAAAGACGTATAGCTGTATAGCTGGTGGGGCGATATGCTTTCGTTTTGTGCAAATGTGTAGCTTGTGCTCATATTTTTAGTCATCCTTATTTCCTTTCAGCTTTCTGCACTCCTTTTCCCTTGCAAATACAGGCCGCCTCCATAGTCTGCGAAGCGGAAATCGTATAATACTGTCCTTTTCATCCTCGCCACCTGTCAGCTCGCTGCCCACAAATGGCATCATGTATGGGTAACCACAGCTTTTGAGCTTTGCGAGATGCAAAAGTATCACCATCAGACTTATTAAAAATCCAAAATATCCAAGCCATGCCGACATCATTATTACAGCGAATTTGAGTATCCTAAATGAAAATGCAAACTCCTCGCTCGGTATGGCAAACGAACAGAGTGCGGTGAATGCAACCAGGATGACCACTATAGGGCTCACTAAATTTGCATCCACTGCTGCCTGTCCGATTATGAGGCCTCCGACTATGCTATCGTATTTCCCATGGCTCCGGGAAGTCTTATGCCGGCTTCGCGAAGCAGTTCAAAGGACAGCTCCATCATGAGCACCTCTATGAGCTGTGGAAATGGGCAGCCGAGTCTTGCTTCATAAAACGCCAGTATGAGTGGTGTCGGCAGTATCTGTGTATGAAAATTTGTGACCGCCAGATAAAGCCCCGGCAATGTAAATGACATAAAGGCTGCCACGTACCTTATCAATCTGGCAAAGCTTGCCGCTATCGTTCTGTTATAGTAATCATCTGCGGTTTTTAAAAAATTGTTCATGGTGGTTGGCAGTATTATTGCTATCGGTGAATTATCGCACAGCACCACCACCCTCCCCTCCAGGAGCGCATTTACCGCCACGTCCGGCCGCTTTGTGGTCTGAAGCTGTGGGAACGGTGAATACCATTTTGCCTCAGCAAACTGTTCAAGAACTCCCGAGTCACCCACATGGTCTATCACATAGCTGTCCAGATTCTTTTCCACTTCCTCTACAAGCCCCGGTTTTACGAGGTCTCTCACATACAATATGTCCACATTGCTGTGTCCGCGAAGCCCCTTTTTCACCTCTTTACACTTTAAGCGAGTGCTCCTTAACCTGCGCCTGATAAGTGCAGTATTTATCTTTATTGAATCAGCAAAGCCCTCATTTGAGCCTCTTATGACCTTTTCCGAGTCAATCTCCTGAATTGACATGGCGGGATATCCCTTGTCTGGAAGCTTGAAGCATCCGGATAGCCATCCACAAAAAATCACGTCTCCTGTCAGCATCATCTGGCTGCCTCATTAACCGTGTGCAGATGTGCAAATTCGGATAGAGCTGCCTGATTTTTGTCAAGTACTTCCTTAACCTGATCCCGGTCTATCCCTTCAAGGTATGATGTAAATCGTCCAAACGCACTGTTATTGATACCGGAGCCTGCACATGTCACCTCAATATATGCAACAAAACACTTTATGGAAGCATCACGCCCCAGATACATCTCCTGCATCTTGATATCTGAGCAGTCAGAATATATCTGCCTGAAGCTTTTTATGTTCTCATCTATGTTTGTGGTCATCTTTAACTCTCCTATATACCCAATAAATCCCGTAAGATTTAAAATCCCTGATATAGTATGACCATACAAGCCCGCAAATATCCCTGATTACTTATTTTTTGCTATTATCTAAGCCACTAACTAAGCCACTAAAAAAAAGGCCGCCGTTCACACGTCAGTGCAACCGGCAGCCCCTGGTTTTGTTATATTATTTTGTATTTTATTATCTTTGTCTGCTATAATCTTGTTATATTTCTGTTTTATTTCTTCTCTTCATCCTGCTTTTGTATCACAGCCTTCACAGCAACCGCCTGATTGGCACATGCGTATGCATTTCTGTAGTCACAAGCTCCATATTTCTTGCCTCAAGCGCCCTGTAGATGGCATCATGCTCCTTCACAAGCATCGGATAATTCTTTGGGTCCTTCAAATACTCCACTCTGTAGCGGTACATCTGCTCACGGATATTGTTCATCATAGATACAAGCTTCGCATTGTTTGTTGCCTCATAGATAGCATCGTGAAACTTCACATCCTCCTCAGCTATCTTTTTCACATCTCCTGAATCCATGCTCCTCTTAAACTCGTCCTTTATGGTTTTTAGATTCGCAAGCTGCTCATCACTGATTTTCTTACAGGCTATTTTGGCTGCAAGCTCATCAAGAGCCTCTCTCACCTCAAGCACATCCTCCATATCCTTGAGAGTCATCTTGGCAACCTCTGCGCCCTTTCTCGGCATTGTGACTGCAAGCCCCTCCTGCTCAAGCATTCTGATTGCTTCACGTATAGGTGTACGGCTGACTCCAAGCTTTGACGCAAGCTGCAGCTCCATAAGTCTCTCTCCCGGCTTGAGCTCACCCTTTAAAATTGCCTCACGAAGTGTGTTAAACACCACATCACGCAGTGGCAGATATGCATCCATATTTAAAGTTAAATTATCAGTCATCAAACTTCTCCTATCTCTTGTATTATCATTCTCACATATAAGAAAAAAGTAACTATAAAGCACCCGCTGTGCTATCCGGATATCACGTTATTTGCGATTATTGTATACAGATGTCAGATACACCTGTCTGGCAAGATGTGAGCTTCTCATGGCTTTGTACGCTTTCTTTGCAGTATCTTCATCGTCAAACAGACCAAAAACCGTCGGACCACTACCGCTCATCATGGCTCCTACCGCGCCATTTGAAAGCATATGCTTCTTTATCTCATCTATCACCGGATAATTTGGTATGGTCACAGTCTCTAAGACATTTCCCATATGCGCTGCGATATCATGCAGATTCTTAGCCTTTATATCATCTATCAGGCGGTCTATATCCGGATGAATAGTCGTATCATCAAGCTTCAGATTCTGGTACACAAATTTTGTGGATACCGAGATGGACGGCTTTGCAATAAGCACCGGACACTTTACCATTGGAGGAAGAGGACTAAGCGCCTCTCCTATGCCCTCGGCCAGCGCCGTGCCTCTCATAATACAGTATGGTACATCCGCCCCTATCTGCACACCTCTTTCCATAAGCTCTCTCTTTGTCAGTCCCAGTGAAAAAAGCCTGTTTACACCTATAAGCATAGCCGCCGCATCAGTACTGCCCCCCGCCATCCCTGCTGCAACAGGAATACGCTTGTCCAGCTTCACTGATACACCGTCAGTTATAGAAAACTCATCCATCAGAAGCTTTGCAGCCTTGTATATGAGATTGTTCTCGTTTACAGGGAGAAAAGACAGATTGGTCTGTATCTGTATGCCAGGCTCCTTTGTCCTTTTGATATCAAGCCTGTCATACAGATGAATGGTCTGCATAATCATACGGACCTCATGATATCCGTCCTCTCTGCGCCTCACAACATCGAGCCCCAGATTAATCTTGGCTAATGCTTTTAATGAAATATCGTTATTACTACCCATATTGTATTACCTCTGTTTTTTGTATACAAGGATTATAACACACCCTGCCAAAAAGAGCAAATTTAAATATTCTCATTTAATTGTTCATTTTCATTACTTTTCAGATTTTCCACGTATTGCACAAAAACACTATGTTCACATAGTACATGTTTACTAGATTTAAAAAGTAACCCTCTAACGCACCACAACAAAAAGCCTCACAGCACATATCCATAATGCTTGTGGGGCTTTTTTAAAAAGTTTTTCTAAACTCGTATGTACAATTTTTCTATTTCTTTTCCAATATAAATTTGCTAATCAGCTCGTTCATTGTCTCCGCCTGTGCTGAAAGCTCCTCACTTGTTGCTGATGTTTCCTCTGCATTTGCTGAGTTTGACTGTACAACATCTGATATCTGATTAATGCCAGCCTCTGCCTGCTCCATAGCCTTTGCCTGCTCCTCTGCAATCTCGCTGAGTTTTTGAGAAGAATCTGCAACTTCCTTCATACCATTAATAACCTTTTCAATAGAAGTACTTACGCGCTCTGCAGCTTCATTACCCTCGTTAGATACCGCAATGGCACTCTCTATAAGCTGACGTGTGTCAACTGCAGCCTTGGCACTCTGCTCTGAAAGACTTCTGATTTGTCCCGCAACAACTGCGAATCCTTTACCTGCCTCACCTGCACGCGCTGCCTCGATAGCTGCATTGAGTGAAAGAAGGTTTGTCTGACTGGCAATATCCTCAATCTCAGAAATGATATTCTCAATCTGCTTAGATGTATCATTGATGCGTCCGATAACATCAACCATGCCCTGCATCTCTGTATGGCTGTGATCTGCTTCCTCAGCATACTCCTGTGCAATCCTGTATGTATCATTGAGCTTCTCAGATGTTTTCTCAACACCGCCTGTGATATCTGCAAATGTAGCCTGAAGCTCCTCAATGGCTGCTGACTGATCCATAGCACCTTCTGCGATTTCCTGTGCTGCCTGAGCAAGGTTGTTAGAACCTGCTGTAACAAGTGATGATATCTCATTGATATGTGACATAACATCATTCATCTGTGTCTTCATCTGACGCATTGCCATGAGAAGTCCAATAAAATCTCCGGTATATTTATCTTCCATGTCTGATGAAACTGTATAATCTCCTTCTGCCATCTTTCCAAGAAGCTTGTCAGAGTCAGATATGATAGTCTTAAGGTCTGCTGCCATGTTTTTCGCAACCCCTACCATATCAGCAATTTCATCTTGTGAATCAACTGCCGGGAATGGAGCCTCAAGATCACCCTGTGCAAATGTACGTAATCTCTGTTTTAACTCATCGAGTGGTTTAGAAATACCAACTGCAACTTCGTCCCCGATTTTCATCGAGATAAAATATGAACTGACAATGATAACAATAACAATACCAAATGCGGCATATGATACTAATGATAATCTCTTGCTTAAATTATCTCCCTCTGTTACCTTTGTATCCATAAGGGCAACAAGCTGCTGATATATCTCATCATATGCAGGTGCAAGATCTGCTACTGCTCTCTCCTCGGCTTCCTTCTGTGTCTCAGGATCTGTAGCATTCCTACCTAACTGTCCGATTTCATCATCGAGACTCCAGTATGAATCGAGCTTACTGTTTATATCATCATATATATCCTGCTCCTCACCTGTCTTTATAGAGCTTTGCAGCTCTTTCCAGTATTTTTGAAATGATTCCTTTTTAGAATCATGTGTATCAGACATCTTACTTAATGTGTCAGAAGCTGTATAACCGATAAGAGCTCGTGTAGCGCTTCGTGTCTCTGAGAAGGTTACCATAACCTTTCCTAATATCTCCCTGTGAAAATCCGTAAAGTTTAGTGCGCTGGAATATCTCATTGATACAAGAATCATAAGAATACCCGCGATAACCCCCGATGCCGATGCTACAAATGTAGTCAGTCTGAAGCCTTTCTTTAAACGATTTTTGATGCTAAGTGCTTTCCACTTTGACATGTCTAATTTCATGATATTTCCTCCACATGAATAATGATACTTATATACTATTCTTCTATTATACACCTCTCAAAAAATTATACAAGCACTAAAAAGGTGACTGCACGCTGCGTGCAGCCCCCTTTTCATAATTCATAAATCAGATTTCTTATATAATATTCGTTCCATCACGACACTTTTACATACACATCCGGCTTCTAGCCCTGTACCTGTGTGTCCTCTGTGCCATTCTTCCAGTCATCAAACTTCTTGAGCACTGCATCATATGTATCCTGACATATTGATGGCAGCTTGTCTCCCCAGGCTCCTGTTGCCTGTGAAAAGCCCTTCTTGAATGCATTCAAAAGCTCATCAGCCTTGTCCTTGTCGCCTCCCGACAGTGCCTTTGCAAAGTCAAGAATACGGTCTGAGGTCTTCTCAACTCCCCAGTATCCATCCTCTGCGATGTCCTTTTTGGCCTGCGCTATTGTGTCTGCATCTACAGTCAGATTCTCAAACAGACTCTTTAAGCCTGTGACTTGTCCCAGGTTGAAGCCCTGTCCCGTCATGGACTTTCTCGACGATCTCGATAAGCTG
>ENA-OQER01000502-OQER01000502.1-human-gut-metagenome-genome-assembly--contig:-NODE-502-length-21169-cov-6.982749_pt1 | contig 21169 bp, 29 predicted proteins | sample MGYA00242797_ERZ504639 | MGnify/ENA primary metagenome ERZ504639 (study PRJEB26092, sample SAMD00036306) | human gut metagenome | host: Homo sapiens | study: EMG produced TPA metagenomics assembly of...
CAAAAAGTCCGGAGATCCTGATTTTGACGACAGCTTTACCGCACTTGATTTCAAGACTGACAGCAAGCTTCGCAAGGCCTGAAGGAAAAGACAAAGGATATTACCACTATTATCGTAGCACAGCGAATCAGCACATCCTGAATGCAGATCAGATCATCGTGCTGGATGACGGAAATATGGCAGGCATCGGCACCCACAAGGAACTGATGAAGAACTGCGAGGTTTACCGCCAGATCGCCATGTCACAGCTTTCAGAGGAGGAATTAGCATGAGTGAAAACAAAGCCAGAGGCCTGTGATGGGTGGTCATCGGAGCCGTGCAATGAACTCCGGGGAAAAGGCAAAAGACTTTAAAGGAGCAATGAAACGACTTTTGAAATACATGGAACGCTACAAAATCCGTTTCGTTCTCATGTTTCTGTTTGCAATTGCAGGAACCATTTTTAACATTGTAGGACCAAAGATCCTTGGAAAGGCAACAACAGAGCTTTTTAACGGCCTGGTAGCCAAGGTAAACGGCACCGGAAGCATTGATTTTGAAAAAATTGGCTATATTTTGTTATGGACATTAGGACTGTATCTGGCAAGTGCCTGCTTCTCCTTTATCCAGGGTTATGTGATGACCGGAATTTCCAACGACGTTACCTACAATTTACGTAAAGATATTTCAAAGAAATTCAGCCGCCTCCCAATGAACTACTATGAGAGCCGGACAAACGGAGAAATCTTCCCGCGTAACGAACGATGTGGATACCCTTCAGATGAGCCTGAACCAGAGTATTACCCAGCTGATCACATCAGTTACCACCCTGATTGGTGTGTTTGTGATGATGCTGTCCATCAATGTGTGGATGACTCTGGCTGCCCTTCTGATCCTTCCGCTGTCCATGCTTATCATCAATTTCGTTATGAAGCACTCCCAGAAATATTTCCAGGCACAGCAGAAGTATCTGGGGGAGGTAAATGGCCAGATTGAAGAGAACTATGGCGGACACAATGTAGTGAAGGTATTTAATAAAGAAGAAGACGTAGTTGCAGAATTTGAAAAAGACAACCAGAAGCTTTACGAATCAGCATGGAAATCCCAGTTTTTCTCCGGAATCATGATGCCGGTCATGCAGTTTGTTGGAAACCTTGGATATGTTATGGTAGCCCTTCTTGGAGGATGGTTCACGATCAAGGGTTCTATTGAAGTAGGTGATATTCAGTCCTTCTTCCAGTATATCCGTAACTTTACTCAGCCATCCAGCAGATCGCACAGGTAACCAACCTGCTTCAGTCCTCAGCAGCCGCTTCCGAGCGTGTGTTTGAGTTCTTGGATGAGGAGGAAGAGGAGACCACCAAAGAGAATGCTGTTTCTATTGACGGGCTCAGCGGAAATGTAGAATTTGATCATGTAAGCTTCGGTTACAATCCGGAAAAGATCATTGTCCACGATTTTTCGGCAAAGGTCAAAGATGGTCAGAAAATTGCGATTGTAGGGCCTACCGGTGCAGGAAAAAACCACCATGGTTAAGCTGCTTATGCGTTTCTATGATGTAAACAGTGGTTCTATTAAGGTAGATGGCATGATGTAAAAGATTTCAACAGAAGCGAGCTTCATGAAATGTTTGGAATGGTGCTTCAGGATACCTGGCTGTTTTCTGGAACCATTATGGAAAACATCCGCTATGGACGGCTGGATGCTACCGATGAGGAAGTGATCGCAGCAGCAAAGGCTGCTCATATCCACAACTTTATCATGCAGCAGCCGGGAGGCTATAACATGGTTCTGGATGAGGAGACCAGCAATGTTTCCCAGGGCCAGAAGCAGCTCCTGACAATTGCAAGAGCCATTCTTGCAGACAATAAGATCCTGATCCTGGATGAGGCTACCTCCTCCGTTGATACCAGAACCGAGGTGATGGCAGAAAGTAACAAGATGAAGGACATGCCGGTAAATAAGCTCATGGTACAGATGGGAATACCGATGATTTTATCTATGGCATTGCAGGCAGTTTACAATATTGTAGACAGCGCCTTTGTGGGAAATATGAGGTCAGGAAGTGAGGCAGCACTTAATGCACTGACACTGGTATTTCCGGTTCAGATGCTTATGGTAGCAGTTGGAATTGGAACAGGAGTGGGAACCAATGCACTTCTTGCAAGAACACTTGGTCAGGGAAATAGTAAAAAAGCTGCAAAGGTTGCAGGAAACAGTTTATTTCTTGGTGCAATAATTTATATAGTATGCCTGTTGTTTGGAATTTTTGGAGTTAAAGCTTATATTTCATCACAGACCGTTGATCCTCAAGTTATTTCAATGGGAACAAATTACTTGAGAATATGTTGTGTGATTTCATTTGGAATTATTTTCTTTTCACTATTTGAAAAACTGCTGCAGGCAACAGGACGTTCTCTTTATTCTACAATTGGTCAGGTAGTTGGAGCAGTGGTAAATATTATTCTTGATCCTATTATGATTTATGGTATTGGACCGGTTCCGGAAATGGGAGTTAAGGGCGCCGCATATGCAACTGTTATCGGTCAGGTTGTGTCTGCAATACTGCTGTTTGTGTTTCATATGAAGCTGAACAGGGAATTTGAGCATGATACAAAGTATATGAAGCCTGATGGAGGAATAATCAGGGAAATTTATGCAATTGGACTTCCGGCTATTATTGCACAGGCTCTGATGTCAATTATGGTTTATGTGATGAATCTTATTTTGAAATTTAGTCCTTCGGCGCAGACTGCATATGGTTTGTTTTATAAGGTGCAGCAGTTTGTATTGTTCCTTGCATTCGGACTAAGGGATGCAATTACACCAATTATAGCTTTTTCATATGGAATGCACAGCAAAAAGAGAATTAAGGATGGCATCAGGTATGGATTGCTTTATACGATTGTGCTTATGGTCATAGGAGTAGCGATTACAGAAATTTTCCCGGGAGAATTTGCTGCTTTGTTCAATGCAGGAGCATCAAGAGAATATTTTATCGGGGCAATGAGAATTATTTCCATCAGCTTTATTTTTGCCGGAATAAATGTGGCATATCAGGGTATTTACCAGGCGCTTGATGGTGGTATGGAATCGCTTGTGATTTCACTGCTCAGACAGCTTATAATTATATTACCTTTGGCAGGCATCTTCTCATTTTTTGTAAGAGGCGGACATATTGGAGTTTCACTGATCTGGTGGGCATTTCCAATCACGGAGGTGACTGCTTGTATTGTAGGATATTTATTTTTAAAGAGAATCAATAAAAATAAAGTGGAAGCTTAAATTAAGGAGGCATGAGCATGACAAAAAGAATCATTACGATAAGCAGAGAGTTTGGAAGTGGCGGACGTTTTATCGGAGAAGAAGTCGCAAAGAAACTTGGAATTAAATATTATGACAAGGAAATAATTGGACAGATTGCAAAAGAGTCAGGAATGGCACCGGAGTATATTAAGGAAAATGCTGAGCTGTCCCCAAAGAAAGGAATTTTTGCATATGCATTTACCGGTCGTGATATTACAGGAAAATCAGTAGAAGATATGGTATATGAGGCACAGAGAAAAGTGATTTTGGATTTGGCAGAAAAAGAGCCATGTGTGATTATTGGAAGAAATGCTGATTATATTTTGAAAGACAGGGATGATGTATTGAATGTGTATATCCATGGGGATATGCCGGAAAAAATACAGCGTATCTGTAAGCTGCATAATACTTCAGAAGCTGATGCAGTAAAAATGATAAATGACATAGATAAAAGGCGTATGACAAATTATAATTTTTACACGGATCAGAAATGGGGAAAAGCTGCTAATTATACATTGTGCCTGAACAGCTCAAAGCTCGGGTATGACAAATGTGAGAGTATAATTATTGAATGTGTATAGTGTAATAAACTTATAATCCCGTATAGCTTATGATTGTATCATGAACTATCCGGGATTACTTTTTAAATATACTTTTTAAGATGTTGTTTGTGAGTCACATTTTATTGAGAAAATAAGGTTACTATAGTATAATAAACTCTGAAAATATTGCAGCAGAATAATAGGGTTTGTGAAGTATATGGGAAAGGAGGCAGCTTCATGAAAAAACATGTCCAGACAGATTCAGAGTGGCAGGAGGAAATGTCACAGAAAATAATAGATGAAATACAGTGCGAGTTGTATCTCGACATGCCTTTTATGAAGCTGGCGCTCTCGGCTCTTTCCCCAAAGGTGAACGAGCAGCTTTACTCCATGGCAACTGACGGCACATATATTTATTACAATCCCATCAGGCTGATTGATATATTTAAGAAAAATGGCATGTATCTGAACCGGGCTTATCTGCACAGTGTGCTGCACTGTCTGTTTTTTCACCTGTGGACTAAAGGTGAGAGGGATGAATTCCTGTGGAATACAGCATGTGATATAATGGTTGAGTACACGATTGATACAATGGAAAAGAAAAGCACAAAGCGTATCCTGAGTTATATAAGAAAAACCACGTATGAGAGACTTAAAAAAGAGCATATCGTGATTGCTCCCGGAGCCTTGTACGCATGGCTATACAAGCAGTATGCAGAAATAGAGGCTGAAGAAATCACGGATATAGATGATACTGCAAACACAAAGGATAAAAATGAGCTTGCACTTCTGGCACGGGAATTTTACACAGATGACCATGCCCTTTGGCCGGAGGAGAAAAACGGCAATGCTATGCCACTAAGCTCATCCGAGGCTAAAAAGCAGTGGCAGAAAATATCCAGACAGACACGCATGGAGAAAAAACATTCAAAGGACAGTGAATCTGAGGGCGAGCAGGTAATGATGAGGGAACTGTCCGCAAAAAGAAGCAGACGAAGCTACAAGGAGTTTCTGCGCAGGTTTGCAGTGCTTCGTGAGGAGGTGCACGCAGATTACGATTCCTTTGATATGGGGTATTACGCGTATGGACTTTCGCTTTACGGCAATATGCCGCTCATTGAGCCTCTTGAAACGAGGGAGACATACAAGATAAGGGATTTTGTCATAGTACTTGATACGAGCTATTCTGTTAGCGGAGAGCTGGTGGAGCACTTTTTTACAGGAGACCTTTACAATTCTCACGGAGTCGGACAGCTTTTTTGTCAGGAATAAAATACGCATCATACAGTGTGATGACAGCGTAAAGACGGACGAGGAAATTACAGATGAAAAGCAGATTAAGCCGCTTTTAAACAAGTTTACGCTCGTAGGAGGCGGAGGCACAGATTTCAGACCGGCATTTTCGTATGTGAGAGACCTTTTGGATAAGGGTGAGCTTAAGAACATGTGCGGACTTATATATTTTACTGATGGCAAGGGAATTTTCCCGGCAAAGTGTCCATCGTACAAGTGCGCATTTGTGTCGGTTGGTGCATATGAGGGTAATGAGGTGCCGCCATGGGCGATGCAGGTGGAGCTGGAGGAAACAATATGAATATAAAACAGGCAAAAAACGAAGTGAAAAATACAGTGAAAGCATACCTGTCAAAGGATGCACATGGAGAGTACGTGATACCGCAGATCAGGCAGAGACCGATGCTCTTAATCGGACCGCCCGGCGTAGGCAAGACACAGATTATGGAGCAGATTGCAAGAGAGTGCAAAATAGGTCTTGTGGCATATACCATCACGCATCACACGCGCCAGTCAGCGGTAGGACTGCCGTTTATAAAGGAGCGTGAGTATGACGGAAAGAGCTATTCAGTCACGGAATACACGATGAGCGAGATTATAGCCAGCGTCTATGAAAAGATGGAAGCAACAGGCTTAAGGAGGGCATACTTTTTATTGATGAGATAAACTGCGTGTCCGAGACACTTGCGCCTACGATGCTTCAGTTTTTGCAGTGCAAGACATTTGGTAATCAGGCTGTTCCAAAGGGCTGGGTGATTGTTGCGGCAGGAAATCCGCCTGAGTATAATAAATCAGTGCGCGATTTTGATATGGTTACGCTCGACCGTGTCAGATATATATCGATAGAAGCGGACTATCAGGTGTGGAAGGAATATGCCAGAGATGTGCATATCCATGATGCACTTTTAAGCTATCTTGAGCTTCACCCAAACAATTTTTACAGGGTGGAAACTGACGTGGACGGTATGAATTTCGTCACGGCAAGAGGCTGGGAGGATTTAAGCAGTCTGCTTAAGGTGTACGAGGCGGGAGAACTTGCAGTCACGGAGGAGGTAATAGGTGAGTTTATCCATCATCCTGATATAGCAGAGGATGTGTACGCATATTTGGAAATCTACAGAAAATACAATGAGGATTACGGTATAAGCGATATATTGTCCGGAAATGTGAAAAAGTCAGTATATAAACGTGTGTTTGATGCTGATTTCGATGAGAGAATCACTGTGGTGAATCTGCTTTTAAGCGGACTGACAGTTGTTTTTTCGGATGTGGCCAGAGAGCGGAAAATGGTGCAGCTATGGTATGAGTTTCTGAAGGAATACAGAAAGTCACAAAGAAGCACTGAAGAGCAGCATGCGCTGTACAACAGCGCTGTGGAGCAGTTTTCAAAGAATATGGAGATATTGAAGGAGAGCTCTCTTATTTTGCCAAAGGAATATTATATCAGACAGGATGTTTTAAAGCATATCAAGGGTGATTTTGATACGGTGATGGATGATTTTACCGAAGAATCAGAGAAGCTTTCAACTATGGAGGATGCGGCAGGAGAGAAGCTAAACCACGCATTTGATTTTGTGGAGGATGTATTCTCGGACGGCCAGGAGATGCTTGTCTTTGTGACAGAGCTGACCATCACACCGGAAATCAGCAGCTTTTTAGCTGAGAACGAGTGTGAAAAATTTGATATCTACAATGAAAAGCTCATGGTTGGAAGCAACAGGACAAGGCTTTTAAAGGAGCTTGAGAGATAAATCCTGGTTATGTATGCAGGGAAGATTTGAAGGAATTATCTATGATTTATATATTTAGCGCTTTTTATGCTGAGGCAAAAAATATAATAGACCACTATGGCTTAAAAAAGGAAAAAAGCCCTGAAATGGTCAGATTTGATGTGTTTGCAAATGAGAGTATCAGGCTTGTGATAACAGGCGTAGGAGAAATCAATGCGGCGGCAGCGGTTTCAAATATCGGTGGTGCGTATGGGATTTCACAGGATGATGAGATTTTGAATGTGGGGTGTGGCGCTGGTTTTAGCAGTGATATCTGTATGGGCAGTATATTTCTGGGAAACAAGCTTACTGAGCAGATGACAGGGCGTACATTTTACCCCGATATGCTGATGAAAGCAAATTTCAGGGAGTGTGAGATAGTAACGGTCGCAAGGGTGCTTAATGAAGGGAGCGATTCGGTTGTATATGATATGGAGGCAGCCGCCGTTTATCAGGCAGCAGCGTTTTTCGTGGGACCGCATCGTATGCATTTTATAAAGCTTGTTTCAGATGCCGGTGAGAGAATTGACCAGTCGAAAATCACAGAGCTTTTTGCTTTGCAGGAAGACAAAATATGCGGCTATATTGATATACTTTTAAGTGTAGGTGGTAATAAAACTTCAATAGATGATAAGACTAAAGGCGAAAATATGGCAGACGGCAATGCGACAGATGATACTAAATCCGCTTGGAATATTGACAGGCTGACCAGCGATATGCGCTGTTCCAAGGTAATGGGAGATCAGCTGGCACAGCTTATAAAGTATTGCAGACTAAGTGGTATAGATTATAAAGCTGTTCTGGATGAGTACTATACAAATGGCTTGCTGCCGTGTGAGAGCAAGCGTGAAGGAAAGAAATGTCTGTTTGAATTGAAACAGAGATTGTTGTAAGAAGGAAATGTCAAATGTGCCAATACAATAAAATGTTTTCACATGTATATGTGGAAAGGCGTGGTCGAGCATCCACGTACAAAGCAGATTTTAGAAAAGCTGAATAATACAACAGTCATAGAAATTGACCACTACAAGGATGTTTTCTGCCGCAAAAAGCAGAGTATTTCTGCTCAAAGCAATGCCAAGCGCTCATTCTGGCAGAGAATACAAGCGGCTGTATATATGAAGGTGCACCGGTGTGTCAGAGCTTTGGAAATGAGAATTTCTACTATTGCTCATGTATGATGAACTGTATATTTGACTGCGAATACTGCTATTTAAAGGGCATGTATCCGTCTGGTAATCTTGTGGTGTTTGTAAATCTGGAGGATATTTTTGCGGAGCTTGAAGCACTTCTGGCGCAAAAAAGCATATATCTTTGCGTGTCATATGATGCAGACCTCGTGGCCATAGAGTCGCTTACCGGCTTTGTGAGGGAATGGATTGCTTTTACAAAAAAGCATGAGAATCTTACAATTGAAATCCGCACCAAGAGTGGCAGGTGTGATTTGTGGAGCAATTACGAAGCCTGTGACAGGGTAATTATTGCCTATACAGTTTCGCCTCAAAGGGTTGCAGCAGAGTATGAGCATTTTGCATCCGCACCTATGGAGCGGATTCAGGCAGCAAAATGTGCTATGGATAGTGGATTTCCGGTGAGACTGTGCTTTGATCCGATGATATACTGCAAGGACTGGAGAGGTGAATACAGCAGGCAGGTTGATGACGTATTTTCACAGATAGACGGTTCTAAGCTGTGGGATGTGAGTATCGGAAGCTTCCGCATATCGCAGGATTATCTGAAGAAAATGCGAAAGGACATGCCTTGTAGTGCCGTGGTGAATTTTCCATACGACAATGTGAATGGGTATTACCAGTATCCGGAAAACATACGAAGTGATATGGAAGAGTTTATGATACAGGCTGTATCCGAATATGTGGATAAGGACAGGATATTTATGTGGAAGTGATATTATTGCAATACATTTTCAATATATATATCACATGGTATGATTAAAGGGTCAAAGTATAAAGGAGCAATCAGATGAACAAAGCAATTGTAACCGGGGCGTCTTCCGGAATCGGAAAAGCTATATGCAGGCAGCTTGCAGCGAATGGCTGGCTGGTTTACGGAATAGGAAGAAGCTTCAATCAAAGTGATGATATCGCAGGGATAGAGCGTATAGTATGCGATATTACCGATACCGCAAAGCTCATCAAGACAATAAAAGAAATTAATAAAAATCATGATATATCACTTCTCATAAACAATGCAGGAGTCGGCTTTTACGCGCTTCATGAGGAACTTAATCCTGTAAAAATATCACAGATGGTGAGGACAAATCTTGAGGCACCGATGATTATCACAAATTTGCTGCTTCGCGATTTAAAGAAAAACAAAGGAACAATAATAAATATCTCATCAATCACTGCTGAAAAGACGAATCCGCACGGCTGTGCCTATGGTGCCACAAAGGCAGGGCTTACGAGCTTTTCCCACAGCCTGTTTGAGGAGGCGAGAAGTACGGTGTGCGTGTGGTAAATTTAGAGCCTGATATGACCGATACCAATCTGTACAGGAATGCTGATTTTACAGTGGATGAAAATGAAGCTGCAAGAATACAGCCAAATGAGGTTGCAGACGCAGTGCTTTATGTTTTAGGGCAAAGAGAAGGCCTTGTGATGACAGATATCACCATAAGGCCACAGCTTCACAGAATTGCAAGAAAGTAAAGTGTTTATATTTTAAAAAGCATCAAATGCCATTCGAACGATTGACTTATATTCATTAAGCGTCTGGCATTTTTTAATTTTCTTCCAGAGCTTTTCAGAGTCAGAAAACAGCCCATGCATATATGCCCAGATTTCCTTCATGCGGAAAATGGCATCCTTTTCACCGGAAAAGATGGACAGATAACCGGATAAAATCTCATCATGCCAGTTCTTTAAGCGCTCGCGAAGCTCGGCTTTATCCATGCTTATACCCTTAAGCTCTGCGATAAGAGCAGGATTTGCAAACAGTCCACGGCCTATCATGATTTCATCAATATCAGGGAAACAGTCGGTTAGGGCATTAAAACTATTAGTATCAGTGATATCTCCGTTGTAGCAGAGTGTTGTTTTATCAGGATTTATTTTCTGCATGGCGAGGGCGAAGTCATCCATGCGCGGCGTATTTTTATAAAAATCCTTTTGGACTCTCGGATGCACGGTAAGCTCACTTATCGGATATTTACTGTATATTTCGATAAGCCTGTGCCATAGCTCATCATCGTTAAAGCCAACGCGTGTTTTTATTGAAACAGGAAAATCAGCTTTTGTATACAGTTCATCGAGGAAGCTATCCAGCATATCAGGATATGCGAGTATGCCGGAGCCTCGTTTCTTGGATACGACGGTGCCTGACGGACAGCCGAGATTTACATTTATCTCATCATATCCGTAAGGAACAAGCTGCCTGTGCAGGTCTATGACCTCGTCTGCCACTATAGACATGGCCTGCGGTATGAGAGTGATTCCGTCGTTGTTTACCGGGTCTATGTCTCTTTTTATCTTGGCATTCATGCGCTTTGCGGCAGGGATGAACGGTGTGTAGTATTTGTCTATGTAGTCAAAATGGTGGTGGAATGCGTTTCTTACTGTATATCCGGTCAGCCCCTGCATCGGTGCGAGAAAAAATTTCATGTGATTGTGAATCTCCTCATTTATGATTAATCAGATTACTACATGCTACGCATTCGCGTAATCTGACTCTACTTTTTGATCCTTTAATCATAATATGGGAAAAAGCCTGAAATGTAAACCCCCATAACGTGAAAAGAAGCCGAGGGAAGCGGCTTCTTTTCGAGGAGTTTAGTTTATGAAAAAATGTTTAAAAAAGGGAATTTGTAAAGGTGTATCTCCTTTACAGGTATTACTATACTAAATAAATTTGTCCAAATTGTGTCCTTAATCGAAAAGAATAATAAAAAACTTAAATAATTTAATGAAGAAAAAAGCTAAAAAAATCATTTGAATTTGCACATTGAATATATTGAAAAAAAAATTGATAATTAGATACAATAGACAGTAAACGGGTAATTGTATCGGTTGAATACTTATGATTAGGGAGCAGATAATATGAGTTATGCAGATAAAGTTTTTGTAGCGATGTGTCAGGACATTCTGGAAAACGGCACAAGCACTGAGGGAGAGCTGGTGCGTCCCCACTGGGAGGATGGCACAAGCGCCTATACAATAAAGAAGTTTGGTGTCGTCAACAGATATGATTTGTCAAAGGAATTTCCGGCTATCACTTTAAGAAAGACATATATCAAGAGTGCAACGGATGAGCTTCTTTGGATATGGCAGAAGAAATCCAACAATATCCATGATTTAAAAAGCCATGTGTGGGATGAGTGGCAGATGAGGATGGTTCAATCGGCAAGGCCTACGGATATCAGCTTGGTGTAAAGCATCAGTATAAGGAAGGCATGATGGATCAGGTGGACAGAGTCATCTATGATTTGAAGCATACACCTTTTTCAAGAAGAATACTTACCAATATATATGTGCATCAGGATCTGCATGAGATGAATCTGTATCCGTGCGCATACAGCATGACATTCAACGTGACACAGAAAAAGGGTGATGACAGGCTCACATTAAATGGTATCTTAAACCAGCGCTCACAGGATGTGCTTGCGGCGAACAACTGGAATGTATGCCAGTATGCGGTGCTTATGCATATGCTGGCGCAGGTGTGTGATATGAGAGTCGGAGAGCTGGTGCACGTGATTGCAGATGCTCACATTTACGACAGGCATGTGCCAATTGTGAAGGAGCTGATTGAGAGACCACAGTACGATGCTCCAAAGTTCTGGCTCAATCCTGACATAAAGGATTTCTATCAGTTACGACGGATGATATCAAGATAACAGACTATGTGACAGGTGAGCAGATTAAGGATATACCTATTGCGGTTTAAAGAATGTGGATATGAAGCAGTTATAAGAAGGTTATTGTTCACTACTTTGTGTGAACAGCAACGATTACAACAGGGAGAAAATCATGAATTTAATAGCAGCAGTTGACAATAACTGGGCAATTGGAAAAAACAACCAGTTGCTCGTTCGGATACCTATGGATCAGAAGTTTTTCGCGAGATGACTACAGGAAAGGTTGTAGTCATGGGCAGAAAGACACTTGAGAGCTTTCCAAACAGCAGACCTCTTAAGAACAGAACCAACATAGTGCTCACACATAACCCATCCTATGAGGTGGAGGGCGCTGTCGTGGTTCACTCACTTGATGAGCTTCACAAGGAGCTTGAAAAATACAATTCTGAGGATATTTATATCATTGGTGGACAGAAAATTTATGAGCAGCTCGTGGATGAATGCGATGTAGCCCACATTACAAAGGTGGACTTTGAGTATGATGCGGATGCATATTTTCCAAATCTTGACGAGAAGCCTGAGTGGCAGATTACGGGAGACAGCGAAGAGCAGACATACTTTGATTTGGAGTTTTATTTCCTTCGATATGAGAAAGTAAAATAAACTATTAAATAGAAACGAGGATGACAGCAGTATGGACATCACAGGAAGAAAATTATTTGTAAAAGCATTGGAGGAGGAAGGCGTAGATACTATTTTTGCCTATCCGGGAGGAACGGTTACAGATTTATTCGATGAGTTATACAAGACTAATTCAATCAATCTGGTTCTGCCTAGACATGAACAGGGCCTGATTCATGAGGCTGAGGCTATGCCAAGTCTACAGGCAAGGTGGGTGTCTGCCTTGTGACAAGCGGTCCCGGAGCTACCAACACAGTTACAGGTCTTGCAGATGCGCATTATGACAATGTGCCGCTTGTGTGCTTTACAGGACAGGTACCGCTTCCACTTATCGGAAATGATGCCTTTCAGGAAGTGGATATAGTCGGAATCACCAGAAATATCACAAAGTATTCTGTTACAGTCCGTGACAGAAAGGACCTTGGAAAAATTATAAAGATGGCATTTCATATTGCAAGGACCGGAAAGCCGGGCCCTGTACTGATTGATTTGCCAAAGGATATCCAGACCGCATCCGGTCCGGCAGAGTATCCGGACAAGGTGGAAATCAGAGGCTACCGTGTAAATGATACAGTACATGTCGGACAGCTTAAGCGTGCCTACAAGATGTTAAAGAGTGCCAAAAAGCCGCTTATCCTGCAGGAGGCGGTATAAATGTTGCAAGAGCCAATGAAAACCTGCGCCGTTTTGTGGAGGCAGAGAATGTGCCTGTTGTCACCACAATAATGGGTAAGGGAGCTATACCTACCACTCATCCGCTTTATGTGGGAAACTGTGGTATGCACGGCAAATATGCGGCAAACAAGGCAGTCAGTGAGTGTGATTTACTTTTTTCAATAGGTACACGATTTAATGACAGAATAACCGGTGACTTAAATGAGTTCGCTCCAAAGGCAAAGATTGTACATATTGATGTGGATACTGCATCTATTTCACGAAATGTAGTGGTTGATGTGCCTATCGTTGCAGATGCCAATGTGGCACTCGACAAGTTAAACGAGTGGGCTGAGCCGAAAAAGACTGCTGAGTGGCAGAAGCAGATTAAGGCATGGATGAGGAAAATCCTCTTGGCATGAGAAGAGACAAGGGCATGACACCTCAGATGATTATGGAGCATATCAATAAGAACTATAAGGATGCAATCTACGTTACAGATGTAGGTCAGCATCAGATGTGGGCTACACAGTACTTAGAGCTTGACAGCAACAGCCAGCTTCTTACATCGGGAGGTCTTGGAACCATGGGCTTTGGTCTTCCGGCAGCAATAGGTGCAAAGATTGCAAATCCTGACAAGGATGTTGTATGCATAAGCGGTGACGGTGGACTTCAGATGAATATACAGGAGCTTGCCACCTCAGTTGTACAGGGAGCAGGAGTGACCATATGTGTGCTCAACAATTACTATCTGGGCATGGTGCGCCAGATGCAGCAGCTTTTTTATGGCAAGCGTTATTCTGCAACCTGCCTTCGAAGAAGAAAGGGCTGCCCGGATGAGTGCAAGGGACCAAACGAGGCATGTCCGCCATACACACCGGATTTTCTCAAGCTTGTTGAAAGCTATGGTGGACACGGAATCCGCGTGGAAAAGGAAGAGGATATCGATGCAGCCTTTGCAGAGGCCAAGAAATATAAGGATGTACCTGTAATTATTGAGTTTATGATAGCTACGGATGAGATTGTTCTTCCAATGGTCAAGAGCGGAAATCCTATGAGCGAAATGATTTTAAAGTAGGAGGTGCAGAAGATGAATAATAATGAAATGAAAAACAGATGGATTGCACTTTATGTGGAGAATGAGGTCGGTGTTTTAGCAAAGGTTTCAGGACTTTTCTCTGCAAAATCCTACAATTTACAGTCTCTTACGGTTGGAACCACAGAGGATGAGACTATTTCCAGAATGACTATTTGCGTTACAAGCGATGATATTACCTTTGAGCAGATAAAAAAGCAGCTCAACAGAATGGTCGAGGTCATCAAGGTTATTGACCTGACTGATGTGCCTCTGCATATGAAGGAAATACTCTATGTCAGGGTATCAAAGCTCACCCGCGAGGAAATCACCGACATCTTCCAGACAGCGCAGGTTTTTAATATTGACGTGGTGGACAAGAATGCCGACAGCGTGATCTTAGAGAGCAAGCTCACAGAGCACCGCAATGATGATCTTATAGCCCTGCTCAAGTCACAGTACAAGCATATCTCGGTTGTGCGCGGTGGTGCCGTGGCCATTGAAGCTATGAGTACCGGCTGCCGCTAGATTATGGTATTAATAAGGGGCAATATCTGTTGGCAGATATTGCCCCTTACGCCGTGATACATTTTAAAGAGTCGCTAATCTATATATATTGCCAAAGAGAAAGGGACGAGAAGAACCCTAACATGTATTTATAAGCGATTACGAAGTGACTTAGATATTGTTAGAATTATGCCATGAAACACAGAAATGCCCTGCCATGGAAGGCAGGGCAAGGTGTTATGCGCCATGGACGGCGCATAAAAGCCGGTTTCGTCAAGCATAGAAAACCCTAAAGCATAATTCTTACAATTATCTTAGTCACGTAGTTTTAAGCGCATAAATACATGTTAGGGTTCTTCTCGTCCCGTAGTATTGTCATAAAATTAGCGAGCCGCAACCTCAATAATTTCACCAACATACATAGTGTGCATATCGTGATCGCCGTACCATTGACGCATAATGGCTTTGTCTGTAAATGAAGCCTCTTCAATAGGCACAGCAGCCATCTTGCGACAGAGGAATACAAGATTTGCCTCATCCGGATATGGTATGCCATGGCGTGTAGCAGGAGTCAGACCGGCCTTTGACCATTTGTCTTCGCCACGTCCAGAGTGAGCACCACAGTATTTTAAGGCATCGCGGTATTTCTCGCTTAGGAAAGAAAGTGAGAAAAACTCACCATTGTCTATGAAATTCTTAGTATATCTTGATTCCCTGATAAAAATAAATACGACATTTTTGCCCCAGAGAACACCGGTTCCACCCCATGAAACGGTCATGGTGTTTGATTTTTCCTTGTCGCCGGCTGTCACGAGAGCCCACTCCTTACTGAGCTTGGTGAATGGATTGATATCGAGCATGTCGATTGGATATGGCTGAAATGTATGCATAATTTTCCTCCTTAATATTAATAAAATTGACAAATGCTGCTAAGTGACATATAATACACTTAGTAAGCAGTCGGTAGGTGAGTGCACTTCACCTGATCCGGCAAATTAAGTTAATAAGTTATCGTAAGAGATAGCCGTTCCCAGACTTTACCAGAGGCAGGACGGCTATTTCTTATGTTTTCTGTGAGTATCTATGTATGTCAGAATCGCTACCAGCATGATAACGAAAGTAAATAAGTCGTTCCAAGAAACCATAATAATCATCCTTTCCGTAAGACTCGGATCAGATGAGAGCACGTCCCCCAACCACCTTAGTAAGTGTATTGTATGCAGTGCCAGTCAGAAAAATCTGAGATTTTCCTGACTGTACGGGCAGTCGCCCTATCAAATTAAAAATATATAAAAAAGTGCTCAGCAAGCTGGCATTTTTATATATTTTCAATTTGGCACTCTCGTTGCCTACGCTCATTATATCATATGCGTTGCACTTTGTGCATATTATTGTAAAAAGATATTAAGGTAATAATATTCATGAAAAATCTGCACATTTTACAACAGGAGTCAATTGATGAGGGGCGGCTTCAGGTGAGAGTACGACAGAAAAACATGGGGACGCCGGTTGCGGATGCAAGGGTATCAGTCAGCTATTCCGGGGATCCGCAGGGAAAGATAGAGGAGACTGACACCAACGAATCGGGAAGCATAGAGCAGTTGAGATTGCCACTCCGCCACTTGAGTATTCTATGTCGCCCAGTGAGTCACAGCCGTATTCGGAGGTGACGGTAACCGTTTCAGCTAACGGATACAGAAATATCACGGTTTCGGGCGTGAGGTGATGCCCGACAGACTTTCCATACAGGATATTGAGCTGGAAGTACTTGATGCACCGGGAAATGATGTGGACAATATTGTTATTCCGGCACATACACTCTACGGTGATTATCCTGCCAAGATACCTGAGCCGGAGATTATGCCGGTTGCTGAGACCGGTGAGATTGTACTTAATCGTGTTGTGATTCCGGAATATGTTATTGTGCATGATGGGGCACCATCGGATTCCACAGCGGCAAATTATTATGTCAGATATAAGGATTACATCAAAAATGTAGCTTCCAGTGAGATATATGCGACCTGGCCTGATGCCACTATAAGGGCAAATGTGCTTGCGATTATGTCATTTACGTTAAACAGGATATACACGGAGTTCTATCGCGGAAAGGGCTATAATTTTAATATTACTTCGTCCACGGCATATGACCACAAATTCATCTATGGCAGAAATATATATGACAATATCTCGCTGATAGTAAATGAAATGTTTGAAAACTATCTGTCGAGACCTAATGTGAAGCAGCCGATTCTGACGCAGTACTGTGACGGACAGAAGGTCTCCTGTCCGAGCTGGATGACACAGTGGGGCTCTAAAAGTCTCGGTGACCAGGGCTACAGTGCAATTGAGATACTCAGATACTTTTACGGTAGCAACATGTATATCAACACCGCGGAGGCTGTATCAGGAATACCGGCGTCATGGCCGGGCTACAATATAGGCATAGGCTCGTCAGGACAGAATGTATACCAGATACAAAAACAGCTCGCCCGCATCGCAAAGGCATATCCGGCCATTCCGGCTATTGTGCCGGATGGAATATACGGACCAAAGACAAAGGCGGCCGTGGAAAAATTTCAGGCTGTATTCGGACTTCCGGTATCAGGTGTGGTGGACTACAATACATGGTATGAGATATCAAATATATATGTCGCTGTGACACGTATTGCGGAGCTTGCTTAATTGGATTAAAGGAGCAAAACAGTGCTGGCAAGAGAAAAAATGATGTGATATTATATAAAATAAAAGTAACTATTCACAACCCTATTTTTCAGATAAAGAAAGACAATTTTATGAATACAGAAACCCAAAATTACAAGATAATTGTGGCATACGACGGCACACGCTACAAAGGCTGGCAGGTGCAGAAATCCACAGATGATACAATACAGGGAAAGCTTCAGCATGTGCTGTCCACACTGGCAGGAAAGCCGGTTGAGGTCATAGGCTCAGGGCGCACGGATGCTGGAGTGCATGCGGTGGGGCAGGTGGCAAGCTTTCACATGCCGAAGCATTTTTCCAAGGATGAGATATTTATATGGCTGAATGAGCATCTGCCGGCAGATATTGCGGTGACAGATATTTCAAATGTGCCTGACAGATTTCATGCCAGGTACAATGCTGTGTCAAAGACGTATGTGTATACAATACACACCGGTATTGTGTCCGATGTGTTCAGGAGAAAATACGTATACGACTATGATAAGCCGCTTGACACAGACAGGATGAAAAAAGCAGCAGCGTATCTTCTCGGAGAGCATGATTTTAAAGCCTTTTGTGGCAATAGACATATGAAAAAGTCAACGGTCAGGACGATTTTTTCTATTGATATAGAAAAAACAGGCGCTGATATTGTTATCAGCTACACCGGAGATGGATTTTTACAGAATATGATAAGAATCATCACAGGAACGCTTATCGAGGTGGGCGATGGAAGGAAAAATCCGGATGCTGTGATGGAAATTTTAGCTTCAAAGGATAGGGCACAGGCAGGCTACACAGCACCGGCGTGTGGGCTGAGACTGGAAAGGGTAGATTATGGCAAGTGGTATGTTAGTGCGAAGAAGGCTGATTTTGCGGCAATCGGAGCGAAGTTTGGAATAGATCAGGTGACGGCGCGGATAATCAGAAACAGAGGTGTTATAGGAGATGACGCGGTAAATGAATTTTTAAACGGCAAAATCTCAGACATTGCAGATCCAGCTCTTTTAAAGGATGGTCAGAGGCTGGTTGACATTCTTGCCCAAAAGATAGCTGACAAGGCCAAAATCAGGATAATCGGTGACTATGACATAGACGGAGTGATGTCTACATATATTCTTGTGAAGGCACTTAAAAGAGCCGGGGCATGTGTGGATTATATGATTCCAGACAGAGTGAAGGATGGCTATGGTTTGAATGTGCATCTGATTGACAAGGCATATGAGGACGGGATAGACACTGTGGTCACATGTGACAACGGAATTGCGGCGATTGAGGAAATCGCACATGCAAAGGAGCTTGGAATGACGGTTCTCGTAACAGACCACCATGCAGTGCCTTTTGAAGATATAAAGGGTATAAAGATTTACAAGGAGAGCAAGGCAGATGCCGTTGTAAATCCGCATCAGATAGAGTGCAGCTATCCGTACAAGGAGCTTTGCGGAGCAGCTGTTGCCTGGAAAATTGTCATATTACTATATAGAAAAATCGGCATAGATGAGAAAGAGGCCATGGATTTTATAGAGAATGTGGCATTTGCAACAGTTGGTGATGTCATGCCGCTGACAGGTGAGAACCGTATACTCGTAAAGGCCGGCTTAAAGAGTATTCATCATACGACAAATATCGGCATGAAAGCCCTGCTTGAATGTTGTAATATAGAGGCTGAAAATGTAGATGCATATCATTTTGGATTTGTTCTTGGACCATGTGTCAATGCGACAGGCCGTCTGGATACAGCCAAAAGAGCACTTGAGCTGTTTTTATGTGACAGGCAGGAGGATGCCATGCGCATCGCATCAGAGCTTGTAGCACTCAATGATGACAGGAAGGAAATGACTGCAAAGGGCGTCGAAACTGCAGTTGACTGACATTCACCGCATCCACGCCTGCTTCCAGAAGCTTCGGCAGCATGGACTGCAGTAAAATCCCATTGGTTGTCAGCGTCACCATCTCAATGCCCGGTATTTCCTTAATCTCACGGATCAGATCCGTGCATCCGTGCCGCACCAACGGCTCCCCACCGGTAATCTTTACCTTTGTAATCCCCCGCTGCGCCAGAATCTGCACAATCCGTGTAATTTCCTCGTAACGTAAAATCTTGTCATGTCCAACAAATGAAATATCCTCCGGCATGCAGTATCTGCATCTCAGATTACAGCGGTCCGTAATGGATATTCTGATATAGTCAATATTTCTATTGTAATGATCCGTAATCATACATCCTCTCCTTTCCACTGAATCCATATCTTCAGTTATCAGTTGTCCTGCGTTCAGAACAACAGTTCCACCTGCATCCCCAGCCACGTTCTTATATACAGAAGGATTTGCACTTTCTTTTCCACAGTACACACGGAATGGCGTTGTACCCCTGATTGGAACAAACCGTCTTTCTGCATCCTCCCACAGACTGGTATCACCAGGTTCCGCTCCTGTCTGCGTCCGCTGATCCTGTTCATAAGCCAGGATAAAACGATATGCCGAAAGTCGTCCGCTGAAAGCACTATTTTTTCCTTGTAATTGTCATTGGTAAAAATCTGAAACTTCACAGAACCATTTTCCAATTCTTCCCGCTGTGGATCTCCGGCAAAGTTCCAGCAAAGTCAATAGACTCCAGCCTTTTGCAGTGACACGGCGCTGATCGCCCTGTCCGTGGTTCACGTTATGGTTGTAATACTCATAGGTTTCACAGCTTCCAGGTCACCAAAATCATGTAACAGTTCCCGCAAAGAATAGTCATGGCAAGCCACAGTCTGTCCCTGTTTTACGACTGAATATAAAATTCACTCTCGTCCGCGCGTGTGCCCGGGACACGGATCTGTTTTTCAACTTTCCGTTCCTTTAACTCACCTGCAATGACTCCGGAAAACTCTGTACAAATATTCTGACCGTCAAAATATCCGACCTGTTTAAAACGCCTCATCTGCCAGAAACAGCCAGATGTCTCCGGTAATCTTGCTGATTTCCTGTCCCTTCGCATCCACAGCCAGTAACTGATCCATTGCCTCCGGTGTACACTCTGCCTGCTCTGACCAAAACTCCCGATGCAGTCTGACTGCAGGTACACGGCGTATGCTCTCGTCCTCCATCTGCACTTCTGCCCAGTGCATGATCTGCATGCTTGCTGTCCCACTCAAAAAAGCGGCTCAGCGAAAAATACCGGTTACAGCGCAGTCCGGTTCCACGAACCCAGAATCCCTGCTCGGCACTTCCTGCCACCAGCATCCGGATTCCTTTGGCAAAATAATCTTTGTTCTTGTCATCAATTCCCTGCTGCCCGAACATAATGGTCGGGTGCGGATAGTATTTTACTGGTATACCATTTTTGCAAAAAGAAATAAAAGCCTCCCGCGGCTCCTTCCTTCTGCACTCCGTTCTAATAATCCCGGGAAAAAATAACGTCTGGATCCTAACTCTGTGACCACAGATTCAAATCCATCCACGCTGCCAAGCCGGATCTCATTTACATCTGTTGCTCCTGCTACATCCAGATACCGCTGCAGCGGAAATCCAATCCTTCTTCAATATCCCGGCTTTCCGCATCCTCATGATTATCATATACAGAAAATCGCTGACGATCTGTTTTTTCCTGCTGATCCAGGTCGGTACAGGTATACAGTACATTTCTTTCTGCGGCGCTGCCGCTGAGGAACAGTCCCACCTGTCTTCTTCGGACAAAATCTTAATACTTTTAATATTCATTCAAGTATCTCCCTCTTTTTTATTTTTCGTCCAACTATACCAAGTTAAAGGGCAGATCACTCTGCCTTTAAAATCCTTATACATATCGCAACTATGTATTCCTATATTATACGTTTTTGGTAATCTTTGCAACCCCGAAATGCTTTCC
>ENA-OQER01000503-OQER01000503.1-human-gut-metagenome-genome-assembly--contig:-NODE-503-length-21150-cov-17.749512_pt1 | contig 21150 bp, 15 predicted proteins | sample MGYA00242797_ERZ504639 | MGnify/ENA primary metagenome ERZ504639 (study PRJEB26092, sample SAMD00036306) | human gut metagenome | host: Homo sapiens | study: EMG produced TPA metagenomics assembly of...
TTAATTATTCTTTACAAAGATACAAAATATTTTTGGTATAAGCAAATGTAAATAGTTAATATTCAATAAGATACAACATTAATATTTATATGTTAAAAGGTAAATGATTTGATGCGTTTGCCCTGTTTAGCCTGTAAAAATCTATGTTCTAAACTATCGAACTTATGTTCTAAACTATCGAACTTATGTTCTAAACTATCGAACTTATGTTCTAAGTTTCGAACTTATGTTCTAAGTACCGAACTTATGTTCTAAGTATCGAACATAGATTTATCTGTGGTTTAACGATTTTAGTTGACCACTCTAAGTATTATTGATAATATGAGTTGACTCAGTTATTACTTATTTATAATTCGCGTAGACTTACTCAACTTTCGCAAATATGTTCCACACGCCCAGAAGGGGCAGAAGCCCTTAGCCTGTACTTGAACCACTTTGCGAAACTTCAGTTACTTAATTATTAGTCTTATATACAGTTGACTATTCATGGCTATAGGGGGTGCAAAGTAGTTACTGATAGAGGTAAGTGCAGCTAAAAAAGTAATTGGCAGGATCATCTTAAAACAAAAAGTATCTTAAGAAACATCTGCATGTAACTTAAGATACTTTTTGTTTTCAACTACAGTTTCTTCTTGCTTCAGGTAGACGAGAAACTGGAGCTGTTGTTATTTTTTGAAGCCGAAAATGCGCTTGATGAATTTCTTGACTACATTTTCTTTCTTCTGAGGATTTACGATAGGCGTAACCTTACGTGTGGTTGATTTTTCAGAAGTCTTCTTCTGGCTGACACCTCTTCCTCTGCCATTGCTGCCTGGGCGTACATTGCGACGCTTGCCGTTGTTGTCCTGGCTGCCTGGCTTGTTGTCAGTCTGTGCCTGTCTGTTGCGTGACTTGTTTTCTGTCTGATCGCTTGCAGGACGATTATTGCCTTTACGTCGGTTGTTGCGATTTTGCTTATTCTCGTTTTCAGGTTTGCCACCATTGTTCTGCTGCTGGCTGTTGCCCTGCTGCTGGCCATCCTTGGTACGAGGAGCGTTCTTACCCTGTTGTCTGGCGTTGCCTGTTGTTTCTTGTTGTCTTTGTTCCTGGGCTGGTTCTTGCCTTGCTGTTTGTTGTCTTGCTGTTTGTTGCCTTGCTTGCTGTTTTCCTGTGGGTTGTTGTCTTCTGTACGACGCTGAGCCTTTTCAGGTCGGTTGGCAGTTTTATTGGCAGGTTTGCGTTTGTGTGCAGTCTGTTCACGATCTTTGCGTCGTCTGCTCTTTGCGCTGTTGTTTCCTGCCTTTCTGGGCTTGTTCTGCTTGGTGTATGCAGGTCCTTCGCCGCATCCTTCGGGCAGAGCAACCTTTTCCACTTCCTTTTCCAAGAACTTCTCTATCTGCTGGAAATAGAAGATATCTTCCTCGCTCACAAAGGTGATAGCCACTCCGTCGCGGTCGGCACGTGCAGTACGTCCGATACGGTGCACATAGTCTTCAGTATCGTGAGGCACATCATAGTTGATAACCAATGCGATATCATCGATGTCTATGCCTCGTGCCACGATGTCGGTAGCTACGAGCACATCGATTTGTCCGCTCTTGAATTTGAACATCATATTGTCGCGTTCAGCCTGGTCCAGGTCAGAGTGCATCTCGCCACAGTTGATATGTTTACGCTGCAGTGATCCTGCCACTTGCTTTACCTTCATCTTGCTTCCGCAGAAGATGATGACTCGCTGCAGGTCGCCAGCTTTGAAGATGTCCTTGATGATGTCCATCTTCTGTGTCTCGTAGCATACGTAAGCTTTCTGCTGTATCTTCTCGGCAGGTTTGCTTACTGCGAGTTTGATCTCTACAGGATTCTTGAGCAGAGTCTTTGCCAGTTCTTCTATTTTCTCGGGCATTGTGGCAGAGAACATAATGGTCTGGCAAGTTTTTGGCAATTTGGCTGCGATGGTCTTGATATCCTCCGAGAATCCCATGTCGAGCATGCGGTCTGCCTCATCAAGAATAAAGAAGCTTACCTTGCTGAGGTCTACATTGCCCAAGCTGATATGAGAGATGAGTCGGCCTGGTGTAGCTATCACCACGTCTGCACCCATGCGCAGGCTTTTCAGTTCCTGGTCGTAACGGTTTCCGTCGTTTCCTCCATATACAGCCACGCTGCTTACGCCTTGCAGGTAATATCCGAAGCCCTGCATGGCCTGGTCTATCTGTTGTGCCAACTCGCGTGTAGGCGACATGATAACACAGTTGATGGCATCAGAAGGATAACCACCGTCGTCGAGTTTGCTGAGCACTGGCAGCAGATAGGCAGCAGTTTTGCCTGTTCCGGTTTGCGCAACTCCCATTACGTCGTTGCCTTTCAATATCTCTGGAATACACTTTTCCTGTACTGGGGTGCAAGTGTCGAAACGCATATCGTAGAGCGCATCGAGCACGTTGTCATTTAAATCTAATTCGTCGAAATACATATTTCTTATTTTCTTTTTCCTTTTCTTTTTTTGTCATTAATCATTAATACTTACCTCGGTGCGTTGCGGTAGCAGAAGTATGCCACGAATGCGAAGAGGAAGTTGGGCATCCAGGCAGCCAGCATAGGCGGGAAGTTGTCCTGGATGGCGAATGTGGCAGAGATGGTTTGCAGCATGATGTAGCTGAAACTCAGTGCCAGTCCGATGCCGAGCGATGTTCCCATTCCACCTTTGCGCTTGCGCGACGAGAGCGACACACCTATTATGGTAAGGATGAATGAGGCGAATGAGGTTGCAATTCGCTTGTGATATTCCACCTGGTATTGCACCACATTGCCCGAACCTCGGTTGATCTGTTTGGAGATATAATCCTTCAGTGCAGGACTGGTAAATGTTTCCTGCTGTCCCTTGGAGTATACCAGGTCGGTGGGTTCCATCATGATGATGGTGTCTTTCTCGGCTCCGCTGGTGATGTGCTCCTTCAGTCCCTGGAGCTGTCGTACCTTCCAGTTTCTTATTTTCCAGTGGTACTTGGAGTCGGAGATGGTGTCGTACTGCACCTCCATGGCGGTGAGGTGGCTTACCAATTTCTTGTCCTTGAACTTGTCAAGGCAGAAGCCGAAGCCTTTCTTGCTTTGGTTGTCGTAGTGCTGCAGATACGCAATGACGCCCCTGTCCACCTGCAGCTGTACGTTTTCTGCCGATGTGTTCTTGCTCTTCTTCTTGTACTTGATTTCGAAATTCTGTCTTACTACCGTTCCATAGGGAATCACATAGGCAGAGAGGGCATACGACATGGCCGAGAGCATGATGCAGGTAATCATGTAAGGGCGCAACAGCCGCTTGAATGAGATGCCTGATGCCATGATGGCGATAATCTCAGAGTTGCCAGCCATCTTGGATGTAAAGAAGATGACGGCAATGAAGACAAACAGCGCACTGAAGAGGTTGGCGAAGTAAGGCACGAAGTTGAGGTAATAGTCAAAGACGATAGCCCTCAGCGGTGCATGATTCTCGGTGAATTTAGGCAGGTTGTCGTTTACGTCGAACACGATAGCCACCGATATAATCAGCAGGATAGAGAAGAAGTATGTGCCTACAAACTTCTTGATGATGTACCAGTCCATGCGCTTGATATACCTGAATGGGTTCAGGAACCTGAGTATACGCAGGAAGCCAACTTCTTTGCGAGCCATTGTGTGAAGTGTATGAGCCCAGCAAAGTGTTGTCCGAACCATCTTTTGGCTTTATAGAGCCTGCGATGTTTTCTTAATTGATGAAATGTCTTCATTTTATGTTTTTGACCTTTTAATAGGTCTTTTTTTTGTTCGACCAGTCAGTCTGTGGTCTTTGCGTTTGTTCTCCCAGCCTGTGGTCTTTATATTCTTTGTCCCAGCTGGTCGATGATCGAATTTTTCCATTGCACGAAGTCTCCCTGCTCGATGTGCTGTCGCGCATCGGTGACGAGTCGCAGATAGAAGGCCAGATTGTGTATGCTTGCTATCTGCATGGCCAGGAGTTCCTGTGCCTTGAAGAGGTGATGCAGGTAAGCCTTGGTTGTGATACGGTCGATGTCGCATCCGTCAGGGTCTACGGGACTGAAGTCCATTTCCCATTTCTTGTTGCGCATGTTCATCGTTCCGTTGTAGGTGAAGAGCATGGCGTTGCGTCCGTTGCGGGTTGGCATCACACAGTCGAACATGTCCACTCCTCGTTCTATGGCCTCGAGTATGTTCTGTGGTGTACCCACACCCATGAGATAGCGCGGCTTGTCCTTGGGCAGGATTTCGTTCACCACCTCTATCATTTCGTACATCACCTCAGTGGGCTCGCCTACGGCAAGTCCACCGATAGCATTTCCGTCGGCTCCCTTGTCTGCCACATATTTGGCCGCCTCTCTTCTCAGTTCGGGGAAGGTGCAGCCCTGCACGATGGGGAAGAGGCTTTGCTGATATCCGTACAGCGGTTTGGTCTCGTTGAAGCGCTTGAAACAGCGGTCGAGCCAACGCTGTGTCATCTCGAGACTCTTCTTGGCATACTGGAAGTCGCTTTGTCCAGGAGGACACTCGTCGAACGCCATCATGATGTCGGCACCAATAATTCGCTCAGTGTCCATCACGTTCTCGGGTGTGAAGATGTGCTTGCTTCCGTCGATGTGAGAGCGGAACTCGCACCCCTCCTCACGCAACTTTCGGATGCCTGTAAGCGAGAACACCTGGAATCCGCCACTGTCTGTCAGGATGGGTCGGTCCCATCCGTTGAAGCCATGCAGTCCGCCTGCGGCCTTGATGACCTCGAGTCCTGGTCGTAGGTATAGGTGGTAGGTGTTGCCTAAGATGATCTGTGCCTTAACCTGTTGGCGCAGTTCCTCGAAGTGCACACCTTTCACTGATCCGACAGTTCCCACTGGCATAAAGATAGGAGTCTTTATCTGTCCGTGGTCGGTGGTGATGATGCCTGTGCGTGCATCACTGGCTTTATCTGTTACTTGTAGTTCGAATTTCATTCTTCTTGTTTATATTGATTTCTCACTCTCCTTTCTTCGCATCCTCGGGAATCGTGAAATCGATGGGATGTTCCACCTTTTCGTCGGTGAGCGCGAAGTGCCATACATCGGCAACATTCTCCACATAGTGGAATTCCACTCCCTTGCGATAGATCTCAGGAATCTCCTCAATGTCTTTCTTATTGTCCTGGCAGATCACGATATCGGTAATGCCGGCTCGCTTGGCGGCCAGAATCTTCTCCTTGATGCCACCTACGGGGAGAACTTTTCCACGAAGTGTTATCTCTCCTGTCATGGCAGTGTTCTTTCGCACCTTGCGCTGTGTCAGGGCCGATGCGATACTTGTAGCGATGGTGATACCAGCAGAAGGACCGTCTTTAGGAGTAGCTCCCTCGGGCACATGGATATGGATGTTCCAGTTTTCGAAGATACGATAGTCTATGCCCAAGAGGTCGGCGTGCGCCTTGACATATTCCAGCGCAATGACCGCCGATTCCTTCATCACGTCGCCCAGGTTTCCTGTCAGGGTGAGTTTGGCAGCCTTGCTCTTGCTGAGCGAGGTTTCTATGAAGAGGATTTCTCCTCCTACCGATGTCCATGCCAGTCCTGTTACCACGCCAGCATATTGGTTTCCCTGGTAGATGTCGCGTGTGAAGATAGGCTTGCCCAACAGCTCTTCCACCTCAGCAGGAGTGATGGTAGGCTTCTCCAGTTCTTCGGTATATGCCAGCTTGTATGCCATCTTGCGCAAAGCCTTGTTGATAGCTTTCTCGAGTTGGCGCACTCCACTTTCGCGTGTATAGTGGTCTATCAGGTCTTCGATGGCAGCTTTGGTAAACTTTATCTTGGGCTCATACTTGTCGAGACCAGTATTCTTCAGTTCGCGTGGCACCAGGTGTCGCTTGGCTATCTCCACCTTCTCCTCGATGATGTATCCGCCCACCTCGATGAGCTCCATACGGTCGAGCAACGGACGTGGAATACTGCTGATATCGTTGGCAGTAGCAATGAAGAGCACCTTCGACAAATCGTAGTCTGTATCGAGATAATTGTCGTGGAAGGCATTGTTCTGTTCTGGGTCGAGCACTTCGAGCAGAGCTGATGCCGGGTTTCCGTTGATGGTGTTCTGTGTCACCTTGTCTATCTCGTCGAGGATGAATACAGGGTTGCTGCTTCCAGCCTTCTGAATGTTCTTGATGATTTGTCCGGGCATGGCTCCTATATAGGTGCGGCGGTGTCCTCGTATCTCCGACTCGTCGTGCAGACCGCCCAATGACATACGCACATATTTTCTGCCCATCGCCTCGGCGATGCTCTTTCCAAGACTTGTCTTGCCAACTCCTGGAGGGCCATAGAGGCAGAGGATAGGGCTCTTCAGGTCTCCTCGCAGCGATCTTACAGCCAGGTATTCCAAGATACGTTCCTTAACCTTTTCCATGCCATAGTGCGCTTTGTCGAGAACTTTCTTGGCATGCTTGAGGCTCAGGTTGTCCTGAGTGTATTCATTCCAAGGCAGGTCTACCATGGTCTGCAGGTAGTTGACGAGGATAGAGTAGTCGGGGCTCTGTGGGTTGATGGTTTCGAGCTTGTTTAATTCCTTATTGAACGCCTTGGCTGTAGCCTCGTTCCATTTCTTGTTCTTGGCCTTTTCAGCCAGTTCTTTTCGCTCAGGATTTTTCTCGTCTCCCCCCAGTTCCTCACGTATGTTCTTGAGTTGCTGCTGCAGGAAGTATTCTCTCTGTTGTTCGTCGAGGTCGAAGCGTGTTTTCTGCTTGATGTCCGACTGTATGCTCAGCAGCTGCAGCTCTTTGTGCTCGGCTTTCAGAGCGATGTAAAGACGGTCGCTGAGGTTGTCTTTCTCCAGCATCTCCATCTTGTCCTCTATGCTGAAAGGCATGTTGCTGCAGATGAAGTTGGCAGCTATCATGGGGTTGGATATGTTGTTGAGCGCATATTCAGCCTCATTGGGCATATCATCGCAGGCATGTATGAAGTTGGTTGTTTCCTGATGCAGTGTGTCCAACAGCGTCTGGAAATGCACGTCTTCCAGGTTGGGCCACTTTTCTGGCAGACTGGTTACCTGTCCTTTGTAGTAAGGACTTGTTGATGTGATCTGTTCGAGTCGGCATCTGCCAAGAGCCTGTACCACGATGGTTATGTTACCTGATTCTACTCCTGGCAGTTCAACTGTTTTTATGAGTTTAGCAAACACACCAGTCTTATAGAGGTTTCCAGATGTGGGGTTTTCTGTAGCCTCATCTTTCTGGCAGAAGATACAGAATACCTTGTCTGGATTTTCGATTAGCTTTTGGGCGAGCTGAACGCTCTGGGGTCTTCCCACGATGATGGGTGCCAGAACGGTAGGAAAGATGACGAGATTGCGTGTGCAGAGAATAGGGTATTCTCCTGATTCTCTTTCTGCCACCAATACAGAAGCATCGCCGTCAAAATCGGCTATCATTTGAAATTGTGTATTTTGTTTTCTGTTCATATTCGTTTTTAGAATTCTTTTTAGGGTGCAAAGGTAGTCATTTTTATTGAATTCAGAGGGTTGGTATAGATATTTTAATATATTCGTGGCATTTTTTTGTAAAAATGATAAAATAAAACAGACTTGTTTGCGTTTTTCCTGAGTGAGCGAAAGTTGCGTAAATCAGAATAAAAACAAGAAACGGTGGCAGATTTTCAATTCAAACATTTTGGAATCATGCAGGATAAGTGCGGCATGAAGGTAGGCACAGACGGCGTACTCTTGGGAGCGTGGGCTTTGGGAGGCAGCAGGGTGCTGGATATAGGTACGGGGACAGGTCTCGTAGCACTCATGATGGCTCAGCGTTTTCCGCAGTCAGTAGTCGATGCCATCGATATTGACGAGGAGGCTTGCAGCAGGCTGCCGAGAATGTGGCGGCAAGTCCTTTTGCCGGAAGTGTGCATGTGAGTCATTGTCCGCTGCAGGATTTTCAGTCTTCCCAGCCTTACGATGCCATCGTCAGCAATCCGCCTTTCTTTGTCGATAGTCTGAAGAATCCTGATGTCAAGCGCTCGCTTGCCCGGCATACAGACACACTGCCTTTTGCCGACCTCTTTGCCGGAGCCAGACGTCTGCTTACGGAACATGGTTTCCTGTCGATTGTTGTACCACAGAAGTGTTTGGCAGGGTGGAGGAAGAGGCTTATTATAAGGGCTTTACGCTTGTTCGTAAATGTATGGTGAAGACTGTGGAGCGCAAGGCTCCCAAACGGCTTCTTCTTACCTTCTCCCGTAGCCGTATGGGCAACTTTGAGGAGTCTACAGAAGTGCTCCAGTTGCCGGATGCAGTCGTTCGGAATGGTATTCCCGGTTAACGGAAGAATTTTATATCAAGTAGATTTCAAAGGAGTTTTCAAAGGATTTCAAGGAAGTTAAGAAGTTATCGCTCCCTGCGGTCGCTGAGGAGCTAAGACAGATGTTTAAGTGGACTTGAAATTAAACAATCCCTTAAAGGCATTTGTCTTAACACCTTAACACCTTAACTCCTTAACACCTTAATTCCTTCGTCAAACATCATAAGTTCAGTTTGCTCTGCACGAGTTTGCTCAGTGCCTCCACCTTTCTTCCTTGCTCTCTGATGTCGCTTCTCACGGCATTGAGACCGTTGAAGAAATCGGCAAAGGCCGACTGTATGGCGTTGGGTTTCCGGGCACTCTTGTCGGCAAATGGGTTGACGATAATCTTGATGCCTTTCTCCTCCAAGTGCACATCAATGTCAGCACCCGTCATAACCGGGTCGCCGTCATAATGGATGACACCAGGCTTGGTGCGGGTGATATGCAGCTTTTTGCATCTGAACGACTTAATCTTGGAGTGCTTGTCGAGCGTCTTGTTGAACATATCGAAACTTACCTGCGGAGCCTCCAGTACATCGAAAGGCTCCATGATGACCACGTCCATCAGTCCGTCGCTCATCGATGCCTGTGGAGCGATATAGGCGTTGTTGCCATATTGCGATGCGTTGGCACACGAGATGAGGAAGGCCTTGTATTGCTTTGTTCCCGTCTCGTCCTCGAGGGTGTAGGTTTCAGGCTGATACTTCAGTCCTTCTCTCAGAATGTTCTCAGCATAGCTGATGGGTCCTCGTTTGCCGCTTTCGGCAAACTTCATGCTTACGAAGGCGTCAAATCCCATACCGCAGGTACAGAAGAAAGGATAGCCGTTGATGACCCCATAGTCGAGGTCGTGAATCTCGCATTGGTTGATGATCTCAATACTCTTTTTCAGGTTCATGGGCAGCATGAGGTGACGAGCCAGTCCGTTGCCCGATCCACAAGGCAGAATTCCCAGGCTGTGTCGGAGTGTACGATGGCTCTTGCCACTTCGTTGACAGTACCGTCACCTCCTACAGCCACCACAATGTCAACATGAGCCTCCTTCGCCTCGGAAGCAATTTCCGATGCGTGTCCGGCTCTTTCCGTAGTTCTTATCTCGTACTCAAAGCGGTCCTTGTCCAGAATGCTATCTATCAGGTTGGGGATGGATGCTTTGCTTGCCGTGCCCGAGATAGGATTCATGATAAAAACGATCTTCTTCTTCATCTAATTAGACAGAATTTTATGAATATTCAGTTGCAAAAGTAATAAAATTAGTATAAAAACGTCTTTTTAGACCCTAAAAAAACACTAAAAATCAACTTTCTTAGAAAAAATCATGATATATTAGTTCTTTTTTGTATCTTTGCACCCTGTAAACTTAGAAATTATAAAAAGTACACCTATTCATAATGGGACAATTACAAGAAAAATACAAGAATTATCGTGAACCTCAGAAGTATATGGCTGCCGGTGTGTACCCATACTTCCGTGAGATCACCAGTAAGCAGATGACGGAAGTTACCGACATCGACGGACATAAGATTTTGATGTTCGGTTCCAATGCTTATCAGGGTTTGACCAACGACCAGCGTGTTATCGATGCAGCCAAGGCTGCTCTCGACAAGTATGGTTCTGGTTGTGCAGGAAGCCGTTTCCTCAATGGAACCCTCGACCTTCACGTACAGCTCGAGAAGGAGTTGGCCGAGTTCATGCACAAGGATGAGACCCTGTGCTTCTCTACAGGTTTCTCTGTCAACCAGGGCGTGTTGGCTTGTGTGGTAGGCCGCAATGACTATATCATCTGCGACGACCGCGACCACGCCAGTATCGTAGACGGCCGCCGTCTTTCGTTTGCAACCCAGCTGCACTATAAGCACAATGATATGGAGGATCTTGAGCGCGTACTCAAGACCTTGCCTCATGAGGCTATCAAGCTGATCGTTGTCGATGGCGTCTTCTCTATGGAGGGCGACCTGGCCAACTTGCCAGAGATTGTCAAGTTGAAGCACAAGTACAACTGCTCCATCATGGTGGACGAGGCTCATGGCCTGGGTGTGTTTGGCAAGCAGGGACGTGGCGTATGCGATCACTTTGGTCTTACCGACGAGGTCGACCTCATCATGGGTACATTCTCCAAGAGTCTGGCGTCTATCGGTGGTTTCATCGCATCAGACAAGGATACCATCAACTTCCTGCGTCATTCTTGCCGTACTTATATCTTCAGTGCATCAAACACTCCAGCAGCCACAGCAGCAGCCTTGGAGGCTCTTCACATCATTCAGAACGAGCCAGAGCGCTTCGAGCAGTTGTGGGATGTTACCAACTACGCCCTGAAGCGTTTCCGTGAGGAAGGTTTCGAGATTGGCGAGACAGAGAGTCCTATCATTCCTCTCTATGTGCGCGATGCTATGAAGACTTTCGAGGTAACCAAGAAGGCTTACGACCGTGGCGTATTCATCAACCCGGTCATCCCTCCAGCATGTGCTCCTCAGGACACATTGGTACGTTTTGCCCTCATGGCTACTCATACCAAGGAGCAGGTAGAACGCGGTGTGAAAATTCTGAAGGAGGTCTTCGTAGAGGAAGGCGTCATCAAGTAAGCGCTACTTATATTGGAATTACACCTATTTATATTATAGAGAGAGGCAGCCCTTGGAATGAAGGGCTGCCTTTTTGGAAAATAAGTGTTTTGTGACGGTAAAATAATAACGAGATAAGAAAATATGATTTCAGTAGAAGGCTTGAAAGTCGAGTTTGGCGTAAAACCTCTCTTCCACGATGTGAACTTTGTCATCAACGACCGTGACCGCATAGCCCTGGTGGGCAAGAACGGAGCAGGTAAGTCGACGATGCTCAAGATACTTTGTGGTATGCAGAAACCAACAGATGGCGTTGTGGCTGTGCCCAACGAGACAACGATAGGCTATCTGCCACAGGTGATGAAGTTGCAGGACGACACCACCGTGAAGGAGGAAACCCGCAAGGCCTTTGCTCATAACACAGAGATGAAGGCACGTCTCGACAAGATGCAGCAAGAGATGGCCGACCGTACCGACTATGAGAGCGAGTCGTATGCCCACTGGTAGAGAAGTTACCCAGGAGCATGAACGCTACATGATGATGGGCGGCGAGAACTATGAGGCAGAGATAGAGCGCACGCTTACAGGTCTGGGCTTCACCCGCGAGGACTTCGACCGTCCTACCCGTGAGTTCTCTGGTGGATGGCGTATGCGTATCGAGTTGGCTAAGATACTGTTGCAGAAACCCGATGTGCTTCTTCTCGACGAGCCTACCAACCATCTCGATATAGAGAGTATACAGTGGTTGGAGCAGTTTCTTGCCCAGAGTGCCAAGGCGGTGGTGCTGGTCAGCCACGACCGTGCCTTTATTAACAATGTGACCAACCGCACCTTAGAGATAACCTGCGGCAGGGTAGAGGACTATCGTGTGAAATACGACGAGTATGTGGTACTTCGTGTAGAGCGCCGCGAACAGCAGTTGCGAGCCTACGAGAACCAGCAGAAGGAGATGGCCGATATCAAGGACTTTATAGAGCGTTTCCGCTACAAGCCCACCAAGGCCGTGCAGGTGCAGAGCCGCATCAAGCAGTTGGAGAAGATCGTGCCCATTGAGGTCGACGAGGTCGACAACAAGCAGATGCACCTCAAGTTTCCACCCTGTCTTCGCAGTGGCGACTATCCCATTATCTGCGACGAGGTGCGCAAGGATTATGGCTCGCATACAGTTTTCGACCACGTCACCCTTACCATCAAGCGCGGTGAGAAAGTGGCTTTCGTCGGCAAGAACGGCGAGGGAAAGTCCACACTTGTGAAGTGTATCATGGGCGAGATTCCGTTTACAGGAACGCTGAAGATAGGCCACAATGTGCAGATAGGCTATTTCGCACAAAACCAGGCACAGCTCTTAGACGAGCGCCTTACCATCTTCCAGACCATAGACAATGTGGCCACGGGCGATATGCGCCTCAAGGTGAACGATCTCTTGGGAGCATTCATGTTTGGCGGCGAGACCTCCGAGAAGTATGTCAAGGTGCTCAGTGGCGGCGAGCGCAGCCGACTGGCGATGATCAAGTTGCTGCTCGAGCCTGTCAACCTCCTGATTCTCGATGAGCCAACCAACCATCTCGACATGCAGTCGAAGGATGTTCTCAAGGAAGCCATCAAGGCCTTCGACGGAACAGCCATCATCGTGAGCCACGACCGTGAGTTCCTCGACGGACTGGTAGACAAGGTGTATGAGTTTGGTGGCGGAAAGGTACGCGAGCATCTGGGCGGCATCTACGACTATCTGCGTGCCCACAATGCCGAGACCATCCAGGCAGCCCTTGCCAAGGGCGAGCCATCCATGGGCGCTTCTTCAGCCAAGCCACAGCTGCAGGACGCATCGCCTGCCGCAACAGACAATGCGTCGTCGAAGAAGCAGAGTTACGCCGAGCACAAGGAACAGCAGAAGAAGATTCGCAAGGCCGAGAAGGCGGTGAAGGACTGCGAGCAGCGTATCGCCACCTTGGAAAAACGCAAGAAGGAGATTGACGACTTGCTGATGAAGCCCGAGAATGCTACCAACATGGAGCTCGTCACAGAGTACACCTCGCTGATGCAGAAACTCGATGAGGAGAACGACAACTGGCTCGTCCTCTCCGAGGAGCTGGAAGAAGTGTCAGGGCAATAAAATCCAGACAAAACAACAATAACCAAATAATTATAACATTATGAACATGAAGATGATTATCCCGATGGTGATGATAGCAGCCATGCCTATGGGTGCAGACGCACAAAACAAGTCGGGACTTGTCATGAGCAATCTTGACAAGACGACAAAGCCTGCCGACGATTTCTATCAGTTTGCCACAGGCGGATGGCAGAAGAACAATCCTTTGCCAGCAGCTACAGCCGCTATGGAAGCTTCGACCAGTTGCAGGAAAACAACAACAAGCGTATCAACGGCATCTTGGGTGAGCTCCAGAAAAAGAGCTACAAGAAGGGAAGTATCGAGCAGAAACTGTCCGACTTCTACAAGTTGGCGATCGATGTCGACCGCCGCAACAAGGAGGGCATAGCTCCCGTAAAGCCTCTGCTCGACGAGATAGCTGCTGCCCAAACCAAGGCCGACCTGCAGAAATTGCAGATCAAGTATGCCTGGATGGGACTCGGAGTAAGCTATGGTGCTGGTTTCGGTGCCGACGAGAAGAATGTCACTCAGAACATCTACAATCTCTCTCAGGGCGGTCTCACCCTTGGCGCCAAGGATTATTACCTCAACAACGATGCCGCCACTGTGGCCATCCGTGAGGCTTACAAGGCATATCTTGCCAAGATGTTCCAGCTCTATGGTTTCTCTGCAGCCGATGCTGTCCAGTATGCACAGGCCATCTTCCTGCACGAAACCAGTCTTGCCTTTGTTTCCAAGAGCCGCACCGAGCTTCGTGACCCACAGGCCAACTACAACAAGATGACTCTCAAGCAGTTCTGTGAAAACTATCCCAACATACCTCTCGAGCCTTGGCCAATGGCGAGGGCATCAAGAGCGAGTATATGCAGGAACTCATTGTAGGTCAGCCAGCATTCTTTGCAGCCTACGACAAGCTTTCGGCAGCTGAGAACGCCTCTGTCCTGAAGGCGCTGATGCTCTGGAGTGTCATCCGCAGTTCTTCCGCTTACCTGACCGATGAGATTCGCGAGGCCAACTTCGACTTCTTCGGCAAGACCATGAGTGGCCGTCAGGAGGACTATCCTCTCTGGAAGCGTGCCACCAATCAGGTAGAGAATCAGATGGGTGAGGCGCTTGGCCGCATCTACTGCAAGAAGTTCTTCCCCGAGAGTTCCAAGAAGATGATGGAGACCCTGGTAAAGAACCTGCAGATCAGCTTGGGCGAGCGCATCAACGCACAGACCTGGATGAGCGACGTAACCAAGCTGCAGCCCATAAGAAGCTCGACAAGTTCTATGTCAAGATAGGTTATCCCAACAAGTGGACCGACTACAGCCTGCTCAACATCGATCCTTCCAAGAGTTACTACGAGAATGTGTTGGCTTGCCGCAAGTTTGCCAACGACAAGGAGATCGCCGAGAAGGCCGGAAAGCCAGTCGACAGAGACGAGTGGTACATGACTCCACAGACCGTCAATGCCTACTACAATCCTACCACCAACGAGATCTGTTTCCCTGCCGGAATCCTGCAGTATCCTTTCTTCGACCCAAGGCCGACGAGGCGTTCAACTATGGCGCCATCGGTGTCGTGATAGGTCATGAGATGACTCACGGTTTCGACGATCAGGGCCGCCAGTATGATGCTACTGGCAATCTGCAGGACTGGTGGACAGCCGACGATGCCAAGGGCTTCAATCAGCGTGCCGACATGTATGCCGACTTCTTCAGCAATATCAAGGTATTGCCCGACCTGAATGGCAACGGCCGTTTCACACTGGGCGAGAATCTTGCCGACCATGGCGGTTTGATGGTAGCCTTCAATGCTTTGAAGAATGTCACCGCCAAGAAGCCCCTCAAGAACAAGGACGGTTTCACTCCAGCTCAGCGCTTCTTCCTGGCCTACGCAGGCGTATGGGGACAGAACATCACCGAGAAGGAGATACGTCAGCGCGTCAAGAACGACCCACACTCTTTGGGCAAATGGCGTGTCGACGGAGCCCTGCCACATATCGATGCCTGGTATGAGGCCTTCGGTGTGAAGCCGGGCGACAAGATGTTCATTCCTAAGAATGAGCGACTGGAACTTTGGTAATAATCGATAAAAAGAAGGATGCTGAAAGAAATTTTGGCATCCTTTTTTCATTATCTCATTGAAAAAGTGTATTTTTGCACAAAATTAGAGAAAGGAATAGAATCATGCCATTAAGATTGCCAGATAAATTGCCAGCCATAGAGCTGCTGAAGCACGAGAACATTTTCGTCATGGACGAGAGCAGGGCGCACAGTCAGGAGATTCGCCCCCTGCGTATCGTAGTGCTCAACCTCATGCCGCTGAAGATAACAACGGAGACCGATCTCGTCAGACTGCTCTCCAACACACCACTGCAGATAGAGGTGTACTTCATGAAACTGAAGAGCCATACTCCCAAGAACACCCCCATCGAGCACATGATGATGTTCTACAAAGACTTTGCCGAACTGTCAAAGCAGAAGTTTGATGGCATGATCGTAACGGGTGCACCCATCGAAACCATGCAGTACGAGGACGTGGAATACTGGCCCGAGATTCAGCAGATCTTCGACTGGGCTCGTACACATGTCACCTCCACACTCTACATCTGCTGGGGCGCGCAGGCAGGACTTTACCATTTCTATGGCGTACCCAAGCATCCACTCAGCAAGAAGATGTTTGGCATCTTCCGACAGAAATCCCTCGACCCCTCGCTGCCTATCTTCCGTGGCTTCGACGACTGGTTCGCCATGCCGCAGAGCCGCCATACCGAGGTGCGACGCGAGGACATCGAGAAGGTGCCGGGGCTTGACATCATAGCCGAGTCGCCCGAGAGCGGTGTGAGCATCGTGATGGCACGTGGCGGCAGGGAGTTCTTTGTCACGGGCCATTTGGAGTACGCTCCCGACACACTCGACAAGGAATACCGTCGCGACCTGGGCAAGCGTGATGACGTCGACTTGCCCAAGAACTATTATTATCACGACGATCCCACCGAGGAGCCCTTGGTGACCTGGAGGCGCATGCCAACCTGTTCTACAGCAACTGGATCAACTATTACGTTTACCAGGAGACACCTTATAATATTGATGACATCAAGTAAGCGCGAAAGCGAAGAAGCGAAAAAGCGAAGAATGAGAACTTTGGAATTGCTGGCACCTGCCAAAAATTTAGAGTGCGGCATCGCAGCCATCGACCATGGCGCAGATGCCGTATATATCGGAGCACCCAAGTTTGGTGCCCGTGCGGCTGCGGGTAACTCGATCGAGGATATCCGTCAGCTGTGTGACTACGCCCATCAGTTTCATGCCAAGGTGCATGTCACGGTCAATACCATAGTCTACGATTCCGAGATCAGGGACACCCTGCAGATGATTCAGCAGTTGCAGGCAGCCGGTGTCGATGCCCTGCTGTTGCAGGACATGGGTGTGCTCTATGCCCTTCAGGGCGAGGGCCCTCTGTCGACAGAGGGCGGGTGGACAGAGTTCCTGCATTCCAGCACCCAGTGCGACACCAGGACTGCCGACAAGGTGAAGTGGCTTCAGTCGTTGGGCTTTCATCGGGCAGTATTGGCTCGCGAGTTCTCGGTCAGTGAGATAGAGGCCATTCATGCCGCCGTGCCCGATATGGAGCTCGAGGTGTTCGTCCATGGTGCGCTTTGTGTGTGCTATTCCGGCGTGTGCTATGCGTCAGAGTACTGTTTCGGCCGCTCAGCCAACAGGGGCGAGTGCGCCCAGTTTTGCCGCATGAAGTTCGACCTTCTCGATGCCGACGGACAGGAGATCGAGCATCAGCGCCATCTGCTGTCCCTCAAGGATATGTGCCAGATAGACAACCTGGAGGCCTTGGCTGACGCCGGAGCCTGCTCGTTCAAGATCGAAGGCAGGTTGAAGGATGCCGACTATGTGAAGAATGTGGTGGCAGCCTACAGCCAGCGCCTCGACGACATCTGCCGCCAGCGCCCCGGCGAGTATGAGCGTCCATCGCTGGGCAGACCCCGTTATGCTTTCGAGCCCAACCTGAAGAAGACTTTCAACCGTGGTTTTACCCATTATTTCCTTCGTGGCAGACAGATGGACATCACCTCCTTCGACACCCCGAAGGCCATCGGCGAGTATGTGGGAAAGGTGAAGGAGCTGCGCGCAACAGTTTCAATGTTGCATCCGTGGCGAGTTTTGCCAATGGCGACGGCTTGTGTTTCATTAATGACGAGCGCGAGCTGGAAGGCTTCCGTGTCAACCGTGCCGAGGGCAACCGCCTCTTCCCCTTAGAGATGCCTCGCCATCTGCGTCCCGGAGTGGCGCTCTATCGCAATAACGACGTCGCTTTCAGCAGGATATTGGCAGGCAGAACGGCAGAACGGAAGATTCCTGTCAAGATCGTCTTCGACTTGTACGATGAGGACGCTGTGAGCGGCTTCTCTGCCACTGCCTATTACTGCAAGGAGCAGGGAAAGACCCCATTCGTGAGCGGAGATGCCGAGCAGCATGCCTCCTTGGAATATATGGCTACCGAAGCCGTAGCCTTTGAGCACAGCATGGCGAAAAAGCCGCAGCGCGAGAATATCATCAAGCAACTCAGCAAGTTGGGCGGCACCATCTATGAGTGCCGTGAGGTGGAGATTCGCAATGCAGCCGACCAGTATTTCATCCCCAGCAGTGTGCTTACCGACCTGCGCCGTTCTTTGGTGTCAGCCTGTCGGGTGCGTCGCAGCTCCGGAGGCATCACAAACAGAGCTTCCGCCGACAAGACATCGCCCGCAAAGGCATGGCAGCCGGAATACGCCAAGTACAGCTATCTCTACAATATCGCCAATCAGAGTGCCCGCTCTTTCTATCAGGCACACGGCATGGCGAAGCCAGGCTATGCCTTCGAGCTGTGCAACGGGGCAGAGCGGCAGGAGGAGGTTCTGCTGATGCAGTGCCGCCACTGTCTGCGTTATTCGTTGGGCTATTGTGTGAAGCGGGGAGGGCGCAAGCCCACGTGGAAGGAACCGCTCTTCCTTCGTCTGGGCGACGGCAGGAAGTTCCGCCTCCAGTTTGCCTGCAACGAATGTCAGATGAATGTGTATTCTGAGCGTTGAAAAAAGAATGATATATGAGCAAAGTAAAACGAAATACATGGATTACCTGTTGTCTGTTGGGCATGCTGTTGCTGCTCAGCGGTTGCTATCATCGTCATGGTGGCAAGGCTCAGCATGCCGCCCTGATAGAGTACAGCGACCGGCAACTCGACTCCATCTCGTTTTCCTCCACGCATCATTACACCAACAAATACAACTTTGTAGTCAGTTCCGACTCACTCATGCTGATACGTCAGCAGCCAGAGGAGTATGTCAACCATCTGCGCATCGACTCCTTTGCCGTCAGGAAGCACTGCCTGCTGGTCGTTTCCGACATACGCATCATTCCCCAGGACGCAGAAGACTCCGTATGGGTACAGTTGGCCACCGAGGAGAATGAGTTTGGCTGGACACACGAGTCCCGTCTGTTGCCCCGTGTCGTCCCCGACGATCCCATCTCTCAGTTCATCCTCATCTTCAGCAACACCCACCTGCTCATCTTCATGATCGTCATCGTGTTGATTTCTGTGGCTTATCTTCTGCGCAAGATATCCCACAGCAATGCGCACATCGTTCATTTCAACGACATCGACTCGCCATATCCTACGGCATTGGTGCTGATGGTGTCGCTCTCAGCGGCTTTCTATGCCACCATCCAGTTGTTTGCACCCGAGATGTGGCGTCATTTCTATTTTCATCCCACTCTCAATCCCTTTGCCGTACCCCGTGTGTTGGGATTCTTCCTGGCGTCTGTTTGGGCGATATTGATATTGGCATTGGCCTGTCTCGACGAGGTAAAGCATCGTCTCAGTCTTGGCGATGCCATCCTGTATCTGGGAGGTCTTGTCGGAGTCTGTGCAGTCGATTACATCATCTTCAGTCTCTGCACACTATATTATGTAGGTTATGTCCTCTTGGCATTCTACTTCTGGTTTGCCATCCGCCGTTTCCTGCGTCGATGAGACGGAAAGGAAGAAATAAATGTCGATATGGCAAGACGGTTTGCTTTCGCTGACGGCTTTCATTATGTGAAATTGATGACTGTGAAAAGCGAGAAGAAGATATCGTTTTGTAAAATCTGTTTACTACGTTCTTTGCACCGAAAATTCCTGTTTCCTCAATAATGCATATTTATACATTCTGCCTTGACAATGTGGTTTAGTATATTTATACAAATTCATTCATCGAAAACTGCAATAAGTATACATAGTAAAAGTTAAATATGAGCTAACTTTTTTCTTTTGTGTTATATGTTGTTAAATTTAAGGCTTTTGCTTACCTTTTCATGAACAGATTTTAAGGAAAGGCTGGAGTTTTGAATATGATTATTTTTCTGTTTCTGCACTACTGATAGATGGTAAATGTGTAATGTTACTTTACTTTGTAGTTAGGGTGATTCCGGTCAAATCCGGTCATGGTCATTTCGGTCAAAATCAAAATAAAAAAATAATTTCTCGCCTAAAGATGAGGGTGTGTCATAAGTCTGTGACGCACCCTTTTTTATTTTTTTCCTTTTCACAGATACGAAATCTTTAAAAAACATTTTTATTTACAACAAAGCCCAAACTTTCACAAGCTCGGGCTTTGCCTTTCCGCAAAAGATTTGTATCTTTGCAGAAAACTTCTTAAAGTATGGCAAAGATACAAATAAAATCTGAAACTCGGCACGAATTGAGCTTTTTTCCTAACTCTTTCGATGATTATGTGCCAAAAGACAGCAAAGTTCGTATGGTGGATCGTATTGTTCGCAGTATGGACATCAACCCTCTCATGGATACCTATGATGGGATTGGTGCTCCTCCTTACAGTCCGAAGATGCTTCTAAGTTTAGTTGTTTTTGCCTATATCAATGGCGTTTATTCCTGTCGTGGCATAGCGGACGCACTTAAATACGATGTTCGCTATATGTGGATTTGTGGAGGCAAGCGACTGTCTTTCGCGACCATCAACCGCTTTAGAACCAATCATATGATAAAGTGCATCGACTTCTATTTTGATGCAGTCGTCTCCATATTGGCTGAAAAGGGCGTGATTAGTCTGGAGGAACAATATGTTGATGGCACTAAGATAGAGTCGAAAGCAAACAAGTACACGTTTGTATGGAAGAAGACCGTGGAAAAGAACAGGGCTAAGCTCTTGGAAAAGACCTCTGCTGCATTGGATCAGATAAAAGAACAAATTCGCCTGAATGGCGGGAGTGACATTAGGGAAGAAGACAGCGAGCCAGCCACTTCCGCCAAGGATGTAGAGAGAAGTGCACGTTTGTGTGAGAGGCAAGTGAAGAACCTTCCTAAGGCAAAGCTTACAGGAAGAGAGAAGAAAAAGCTAAATACTCAGATAGATCACTTGTTCAAAGCCTCGGACAAACTGCGCGAGTATGAAAAATCACTGGATATACTGGGCGAGAGAAACAGTTACTCCAAGACTGATCCTGATGCGACCTTCATGCGCCTCAAGGAAGATGCCATGAACAATGGGCAGACAAAGCCTGCCTATAACCTTCAAATAGCGACAGAGAATCAATATTGGACGAATTTCGCCCTTTATCACAATCCAACAGACACCCTGACCTTCAAACCATTTTTGGATAAGTACAAGAAAAGACATGGAAAGCAATCCAAGTGCGTCACCGCAGACTCTGGATACGGATCAGAGGAGAACTATGAGTACATGGAGATGGAAGAGATGGTGGGATATGTAAAGTACAACTGGTTTCACAAAGAACAGCATAAACCTTTCAAGGAAGATGTCTTTAACCAAACAAATTTCTACTATAATAAAGACGAAGACTATTACGTCTGTCCCATGGGACAACACATGAATCCTTGCGGACAACGGCAAACGAAAAGTGACTCTGGCTATGTGTCTGTCATTACATTATATAGAGCGCAGCGATGTGAAGGCTGTCCACTTGGGAGTCTTTGCAAGAAAGCCAAGGGTAACAGAACCATATATGTAAACCATAAGTTGAATGCATATAAAAAGGAAGCATTTTTGCTGTTGACGTCAGAGGAAGGTATGAAGCACAGGAGTCAGAGACCGATAGAGCCAGAAGCTGCGTTTGGACAGATGAAGGAAGACATGCATTACAAGCGATTCAGGC
>ENA-OQER01000504-OQER01000504.1-human-gut-metagenome-genome-assembly--contig:-NODE-504-length-21141-cov-2.292139_pt1 | contig 21141 bp, 24 predicted proteins | sample MGYA00242797_ERZ504639 | MGnify/ENA primary metagenome ERZ504639 (study PRJEB26092, sample SAMD00036306) | human gut metagenome | host: Homo sapiens | study: EMG produced TPA metagenomics assembly of...
ATATCTATATCTATTTATATGGATATAGATATAATGATATGATGGTCAAAAAGAAATTTTGCCCCTCATTTAAGATTAATCAGATTAATACATGCTTCGCATTCTCATAATTTGACCACATCTCGAAATCCGTTAATTTACATGCTTGCATAGTAAATTGCTGCTTTCTCAATTGTGGTGTGGGTCATTACGGTATCCATCAAATTGCATGCAAACATACATCAATCATACCTTATGACCTTTTAATCACATAATTTCATGGAAAAATTTTCAAGGAAACGATACTGATAAGTACCAAACATATATCCGACACATCCCTCTGGTACACCCATATCAGAAAGATTTTACAAAAGAATTACAAAATCTTGGAAATAATGTAGACTCATTTACAGGCTATATAAGAAACGACTATTCAGAAGATTAGCGAAATCCCTGAAATATCAGAAGTATGATTACATTGTAGCAACTTACTCTCTGCACCATTTGACAGATAGAAAGATAATTATTTTTATTCCGAAACGATGATAAAATTTTCCTCACCACTGATCTGATGATAAACGGAACATTATTTTATTCAGTAACTGCTTGATCTCTTAAATAAAAATTTAAAGATATGATTAGTGATGTTACTTTAAAATCGGGATGAACTGGATATGTAGGGAAAAGAAGGTAATAAATGGGACAACTATGAAATTTATTTTTTACCGATGGGCTTAATAAGAAAGTATTTCCAAACTTTTATTCATATTATGCTCTTATTGATCCGGTATTTTAAACATCCGTTCATTAATTTGTAAAACCGGAGCAAAATCATGCATATCATAAATTCACCGGGCAAACTTATATTTAAACTGCTCTCCAGCAAATTCTACTTATGAAAATAAAAAGGATAATAAAATGTTTCACGTGAACATTTTGTTATCCTTTTTTAAACGAAACTCTCTCGTTTTCCATTCTTTTTACAATTCAATTAAATTATTGCGAATAGCAAACACTGCAGCCTGCGTCCGATCTGTTACTTCTATCTTCTTAAAAATGTTAGATACATGGTTCTTAACGGTTCTCTCACTGATATTTAACTTTTCAGCAACTTCCTTATTATACATTCCAACTGCCAAAAGCTTCAAGACTTCCAATTCACGCTTTGTGAGACTCTCTATCTTTCCTTCATCCTGTTCTTTTCAATCATCTTGGAATTTAATGATGGAATAAGACTTGGCTGAATATAATTTTCTCCTTCTACAATGGAAAATATAGCTTTTTTCAATTCTGCGGATTCAGAATCTTTTAAAATATAGCCATCCACCCCTATATCGACCGCTTTCATCAGATATTCCACTTCATTATGAACGGTGAGAACCAAAACCTTTACCTTTGACTTTGAAGATTTAAGCGTCTGCAATACTTCCAGACCATTTTTTCTCGGCATATTAATATCAAGCAATAATACATCCGGTGTACAAATTTTTAACTTTTCCAGACAGTCAACACCATCTTCTGCTTCTGCAACTACCTGTATATCTCCTTCCAATTCCAATAAACTTTTAATCCCTCTCTGATCATGGAATGATCATCTGCGATCATAATTTTAATTGCCATTTTTATAAGTCCTCCTTCATTTTTGGAATTGACACAATAATAGAACATCCCTTTCCAGGTGCAGATTCTATAGAAATTGTTCCTGATAACAGATAGACCTTTCTTTCATCATAGACAATCCGAATCCGGAATTATCATCCTTGTCTCATCGGGAACTGCATTTACATCAAATCCCTTACCGTCATCTTTAATAACTAACACAATCTTCTTTTCTAAATAAGAAACTTTTACCTCCAGATAAGATGCCTGTGCATGCTTAACTGCATTATTACATGCCTCCTGAATCACCCGAAGCAATGTAATCTGAACAACACTGTTAATCGGATATGATGTACCTTCCGTATAATATCCACATTCTATTCTATGGAATCTCTGAAATCGATCCAATGCTCTTTCAACCGTAACGTCAAATCCAATGTCATCAAAAGACATGGGTCTTAAATCATAGATTAACCCTCTGGTATCCTCAATTATTTTACGAAGTGTCTGACCAATGGAAAATAGCTCTAATTTACATTTTACCGGATCTGATTCTATAATTTTTGAGCATAATTCCGTTTTATGTACAATTGCAGTCAGATTCTGTGTGGTAGAATCATGTAATTCTCGCGCTATTCTCTGACGCTCTGTTTCAACAGAACGAAGTAATGCCAGCCTGGTATCATAAGAATCTATATCCGCAGCCTCATGAATCTTTCTTTCAATCTCCGTTTCTTCCTTGATAACGCTGGTAATATCTGCAATTCGAAATTCATATTCCTGCATCTGATCTCTCAGACACATAATTTCATTTGATATCCTTTTTTGATCTGCCCGAAGTTCTTCCATCTTTTCTTTATGAAAAGAATTAAATTCTCTCGGACTGAACGCTTCATACCCGGGATTTGTTTCCTTCTCTAAAACCTGAAGAAACTTTGTATTCTCTTTTACTTTATTTTCATATAAAGAAATCTGCTCTTCCAGAGAAACTTTGTGTTCTATATACTCCTGACGGATTTTTTCCAGATAATCTTTTACCATCTTATTCCTCAAACGTATGTTCTGTTTTGTATTTTCAATATCAATAATATTATAAATCATTTTACGGGTAAAGAAAATAAAGAAATAAATATTGTTTGTAAAAAGACCCAAAAATGTCTATAATATATTTAAAATCAAACAAATTTTAAATACAAGGAGGATTTCCATGAAAAAAGGCAACAAAAAAATTTCTTTTTTGAGTGTTGCAACACTGGCAGGAATGTATGCATACAATCAGTTTGTTGCCTCCACTTCCACAAAAAAGAATATGCTCCCAACCAAAAACGGATCCTATTATTCCTGGAAACAGGGAAATGTTTTTTACACAAAAACTGGAACAGGAGATCCTGTTCTTCTTATTCATGACACAAATTCCGCTAGTTCATCTGTTGAGTGGTCAAAAATTTCAAAAAGACTTCAAAAGAAACATACGGTATATACCATGGATCTTCTGGGCTGCGGTCTCTCCGACAAACCAGGGCTGAGTTATACCAACTATATGTATGTCCAGCTGATCACTGCTTTTATCAAAGATATTATAAAATCCAAAACATCAGTTGTAGCTTCAAACTTCTCCTCCTCATTTGTAATTATGGCAAATCAACTGGATGCCTCCATCATTGACAAAATGATTTTTATTAATCCGGTTTCCTTCCATTCCATGGATGCCATGCCGGATCAGCAAAGTAAACTAAAGCAAACGATCATAAATCTTCCTTTGGTCGGAACCTTTATCTATAATTTGCTCATGAACCCGAAACGTATTGACCGTCAGTTCCGTTTTACCTATTACTGCAGACCTCAGCTGATTTCTTCCAAAACGAAAGATGCCTACTATGAAGCAGCCCATATGGACAACAGTAATGGAAAATACTTATACTCAAGTCTTCTTGGCAATTATATGAATATTGACCTTCGGCATGCTGTGAAAAAAATCACAAAACCTGTTTCTTTTATTATCAGCAGCGATATAAAAGCAAACTACAAAACAGCACAGGAATATCGTAAACTGAATTCTAACATAGACATCACCTATGTTTCCAATTGCAAATTGTATCCACAACTGGAGAATCCGGAAAAGATTTACCAAATTATCGAAAACAAGTTATCCAATTAATTGGAAATGGACTGTCCCTCAAAGGTACAGTCCATTTTTTATAACTCTTCCATAAATGTGGATAACATCTTTTTCCGCTCAAAGCAGTGGAAAAAAGCATAAATTACAAAGGATTTTTGGAGGGCATTCCGGCTTTTCTTGGATATTTTTTTGATGTACCGTTTGCCTTTGTTAAAGAAATGAATGCCCGCTGCGCCTCTCCAATAGAAAACTTATACACATCCTCCACTTTTCCTCCGAGAAGAAAAATAGCTGATTTTGCAGCTGCCACTTCATTTTCACACTCTCCCGATTTATAAGAAATAAACTTTCCACCCAACCGGACGAATGGAAGACAATATTCTGCAAGTGTGGATAAATTGCAACCGCACGGGAAACACACAGATCAAACTGTTCTCTATATTCGGGCATGCGTGCCAGATCTTCTGCACGGCATGAACCGTATAGATCTCTGTCAGTCCTAACGCATCAATCACTTCATTCAAAAAAACAAGTCTCTTATTTAAAGAATCAGCCAGCACCACATTTAATTCCGGAAAAACAATTTTTAATGGGATTCCCGGAAACCCCGCACCAGTTCCAAGATCTATAACTTTTAACGGCTGATGAAGATCCACAACCTGTATCAGAGAAACACTATCTACAAAATGTTTCTCGACGACTTCATCAAAATCGGTAATGGCAGTCAGATTCATCACCTTATTTTTTTCGATGAGCATTTCATAATAAGTCATAAATTGCTGCAACTGCTTGTCTGATAATGAAATATTCATTTTTGCAAGCATAGACAGAAAATGGTCTGTATTATATTCCATAGAATCCTCCATTATTCTTGTTTTTCTTTGTGTTCATCCGGGTTTAACTTAAAAAATAATCTGGATTTGAATATTTTAACTGTTCCAGATAGACCAGAAGAACAGAGATATCGGCTGGTGTGACACCCGAAATACGTGATGCCTGACCGATATTCAACGGCTGGAACTCATTCAGCTTCTGTTGTGCCTCGATTCGAAGTCCCGAAATTTCATTATAGTCAAATTTCTCCGGAAGTTTTTTCTTCTCCAGCTTTTTGAACTTCTCTACCTGCTTGATCTGTCTGCTGATATATCCATCATATTTGATCAGAATATTCACCTGCTCTGTTACCTCCGCAGGTAAATCCGGCCGGTCTGTATCAATTTCTGCCAGCTTATCATAATCCAGCTCCGGTCTGCGAATCAAATCGGAAAGCGTTGTACCGGTATGAAGCGGAATGCTTCCATATTGCTCCAGTACATGCTGTACCCTCGCATTCGCACCAAGCTTAACTTCATTCACGCGCTCAATTTCCTTTTTTATCAGTTCCTCTTTTTTACAAACCCAGTCATACCGCTCCTGTGAAATCAGTCCAATTTCATATCCCTTTTTTTGTCAGCCGCAAATCTGCATTGTCCTGACGCAAAAGTAAACGATATTCCGCTCGTGAAGTCATCATGCGGTAAGGTTCGCGGTTTTTCTTTGTGACAAGATCATCAATCAAAACTCCGATATACGCTTCCGATCGGTCAAGAATCAGAGGATCTCTTCCCTTAATTTCCATTGCAGCATTGATTCCGGCAATCAATCCCTGACAGGCAGCCTCTTCATATCCGGAGCTTCCATTAAACTGACCGCCACTGAACAAACCTTTCATTGCCTTAAACTCAAGAGACGCATACAAATTGTTTGCATCAATACAGTCATACTCTATCGCATATGCATTTCTTACAATTTTAACATGTTCCAGTCCCGGAAGTGTCCGGTACATTTCATGCTGAACATCCTCCGGCAGAGAAGATGACATTCCGCCCACATACATTTCATTTGTACTAAGTCCTTCCGGCTCAATAAAAATCTGATGCCTGTTTTTATCTGCAAATTTTACCACTTTATCTTCAATGGACGGACAGTATCTCGGTCCTGTTCCCTCAATGATTCCCGCATAAATCGGAGAACGATCCAGATTGTTTCGGATAATTTCATGTGTCGTTTCATTTGTATAGGTCAGCCAACAGGAAGCCTGCTCGATCTGCACATCCTCCGTATTCGTTGTGAAAGAAAACGGAACAACTCTTTCATCTCCAAACTGCTCTTCCATTTTTGAAAAATCAAGACTCCTTTTATCGACACGCGCCGGTGTTCCTGTTTTAAATCTTCTTGTCTGGATACCATGAGCAACCAGGGAATCTGTCAGATGGTTTGCAGCTGATAATCCATTTGGTCCCGTATGTGTAATCATTTCACCGGTTAAGCAGCGCGCCCTCAGATAAGTTCCCGTACAAAGAACAACTGCCTTACATCTGTAAACACCTCCGGAAACTGTACGCACTCCGGTAATTTTCTGTTCTTCTCCCTCATGATATTCATCTTCCGGGAAAAACTGGTCTTTATTTGTTAATATCTCTGCGACTTCCGCCTGTCTGATGGATAAATGATCCGTATTTTGCAGGGTTTTTCGCATTTCTTTTGTGTATTCCGCTTTATCAGCTGTGCGCGGAGAGAATGTACAGCCGGTCCTTTCGATTTATTCAGCATTTTCGACTGGATAAATGTTTTATCAATATTTTTGCCCATCTCTCCACCAAGTGCATCAATTTCCCGAACCAGATGTCCCTTGGAACTTCCACCAATGTTCGGATTACATGGCATTAGTGCAATACTGTCCACGCTCACCGTAAACATCATTGTTTCCAATCCGAGTCTGGCACATGCCAGTGCTGCCTCACAGCCTGCATGTCCTGCACCTACAACAACTACATCGTATGTTTCTTCAATATAAGGAATATTTTTCACCCATTTTTACCTGCTACTTCCCATACAAAACTTTGAAAAATTTCATCCACCAGATCATCTCGCAGCTTCCCCGATATCTTACCCAGCTCCTTCATACGCGCCCATCAGATTCAATGGAATAAAATCTTCCGGCATGTCATCCTCAATGTTTGTGTTCCTGATGTAAATGATCAAGTGCTACCTGAAGTGACGTTTTCTGCCTCATGTTAATTGCATAAACTTCATCATTAAAAGTAACTTCACCCTGGAAAAACATATTCCGGATCGTTTCTTCCAATTCATCAATTCCCTGATGTTCTTTTGCAGAAATCGGAATAATCTTTTTATCCAGAATATGCTGTACCTCTTCCACTGTGACTTTTGTGTCCAGATCTGATTTGTTTAATAAAACAATTGCTTTTTTATCCTGCAACAGATCCATGATCTCATAATCACTTTCATCCAGCTCTGTCGATGCATCAATCACATAGATTACGAGATCCGCCTTCGATGCATATGTTCTCGCCCGATCCACACCGATTTTCTCCACTACATCTTCCGTATCCCGAATTCCAGCCGTATCCATGACGTTTAATGTAATTCCATTCAGGTTAATCTGCTCTTCCAGGACATCTCTGGTTGTTCCTGCAATTTCCGTTACAATTGCCCGTTCCTCTCCCACCAGAATATTCAACAGAGAAGACTTACCTGCATTGGGTTTACCCACAATTACAGTGTTGATACCTTCCTTCAGAAAACGCCCATTTTCAAAGGTTTTGAGGATTTTATCAATTTTTATAACCAAGTTATCCACAGTATTGTGTAAAGTTTGTGGATAATTATCCAGAGAAATATGTTCAGGGTCATCCAAGGCAGATTCTATAAAGGCAATTTCATGCAATATATCTGCCCGGATCTTCCGGATATCCACAAGAACTGCTCCCTGCAGCTGGGAAAGTGAACTTTTCAGTGCAAATTCGTTTTTTGCGTTGATAACATCAATAACGGATTCTGCCTGTGTCAGATCAATCCGGCCATTTAAAAATGCCCGTTTCGTAAATTCGCCGGGTTCTGCCGGCCGTGCCCCATGTCTGATTACGGTTTCCAGAATTCTTTTCATAACATAGACACCGCCATGACAGTCAATTTCCACCGTATCTTCTTTTGTGTAAGAATGTGGCGCCTTCATGAGTAAAACCATCACTTCATCCACCATCTCGTTATCGTCATAAATATATCCATAATGAATGGTATGACTTTCACATAAACTCAATTTTTTATGACCATATTTCGAACGATAAATCCGGTCAATAACCGGCAATGCGTCTTCTCCGCTGATCCGGATAATCCCAATTCCCGAAGGAGACATCGCGGTCGCAATTGCAGCAATTGTATCTGAATTCATAAGTCTCTCCAATTCCAAACAAAGGTGAATACCCAAAACTGGATATTCACCTTATTTTTAACTCTATCAGTCAGTTCCTTATTTCTTTAATGTTACAACTACATGGCGATATGGTTCATCCCCTTCACTGTGTGTTGTAACATAACGATCATTCTGAAGTGCAGAATGAATGATCCGTCTCTCAAAAGGATTCATTGGTTCAAGAGAAACCGGGCGCTTGGTGCGCTTTACCTTGTACGCAATATTCTTTGCAAGATTCTCAAGTGTCTCTTTTCTTCTCTTTCTGTAATCTTCCGTATCAATCTTAACCTTATAATATTCATCCGAATGTTTGTTGATTGCAAGATTTGTCAGATACTGAAGAGAATCCAGTGTCTGTCCTCTCTTACCGATCAGAATTCCCATATCATCTCCCTTTAACTCTACTTCAATGATATGTTCTTCCTCATTTACTGCAACGAGAATTTCTACCTCCATCTTCATCGCATCGAAAATGGAAGATAAAAATTCAACAACATTCTCATCAATGGAAAATTTCTTACGAGCCTTAATTACTGCATTTTTACTTCCGATTCCAAGAAAACCGGTACTTCCTTTATCAAGAACCTCATACTCAAGCTGATCACTGGTTATTCCCAGCTGAACAGTAGCCTGTGTAATCGCGTCATCCACGTTTTTAGCAGAAATCTCAATAAACTCCATATAACTGCCCCCTCTTATTTACGATTGTTCTTTTCACTAAATTCTTTTACAAGATTTGCTTTCGCTGCCATACTTCCCGGCTTTGCATTTGCTTTCGCTGCATTTGCCTTTTCACGCTCCATCTCTATATTTGCAGAAGAAACATTTGCCTTCGACTGGATGGATCTGGTATTCATTGCCGCTGCCTGGCGGATGCGTTCCTCTGTAACACCCATCTTCTCACGTTTCTTCTTCACTTTTTCCTGATTCTTTGCAATAATATCCTCAAGATCTAAGTTCTCAATATGTTTATTGATAAAGAACTGCTGTACTGCACGACATAATGCACTGGCAACCCAGTAAATACCAAGACCAACCGGTGTCACGAAACAGAAAAACAAAGACATCAGAGGCATCATGGTATTCATAGTTTTCATCTGTCTTGCCATCTGATCATTATCCCCGCCTGCGGTAGCTGCGGTTGGCATCAACTTGATATTGATCACCTGTGTAATATAAGATAAAACCGGAATCAATACTGCAATAATCAACAACAGCCATGCATGACTTGCTATACTGCTCTTAATGATTGCCCACGGAGTATCTGAAATATTCAGTCCAAGAAAATAATTAAACTGGTTCATGTCATGGAGTGTAGAATTAAGGCTGTCACTCAGATTCGGAAACTGCTCAAAAATAGTTTTTCCTGCATCTGCTGTCTTCTCCCATGCAGTAGATGGAAGCTTGTACATAATATCGGTAACATAATTCGAAAGTGTAGTGCCGGTAGCAGCATTTAATTTATCTGCCACATTGTTTGCATTTAATCCACTGGACGTCACTGCATTAAAGTTTGTCATCAATGCAGTGAGTTTATCCACAAAACCATTGGTATTGATAATTCCGTCCACAAGACCGGTGTAAGAAGATCTCACACTGCTGATATATGCCGGAATATTATAAAATACACGATACAAAGCAAACAGAATCGGCATCTGGATAAGCATCTGGATACAGCTTCCGGATGGAGAAATACCATATTTCTGATATACAAGCTGTGTCTCCTGATTCATTGCCATCATGGCTTCCTGATCCTTGCGGTTCTTATATTTATCACGAATCGCATTCAGTTCCGGCTGCATTTTCTGCGAAAGTTTCGAGAATTTCTGCTGCTGGATTGTCAATGGCAAAAGACACATATAGATCAAAATCGTCATGAGAACGATTGCAAGCGGTACACTGTTGATCGTACCACCGGAAATTTTTAAAACAATATCGTAAATTCCGCTCATGATCCATCCAAGAACCTTTGCAATCGGTCCGAGGAATTTTCCGGAATACGCTGTCAATTCAATCATGCCTGACATAAAAACCTCCATTTGATTTATGGAACCGGGTCATATCCTCCCTTAGAAAAAGGATTACATCGCAAAATTCTCCAGGCAGCCAGTGCCCCACCCTTTATCGCACCATACTTTTGCACAGCTTCCAGTCCATAACAGGAACAGGTCGGATAATACGGACATTTCGTTGACTTCATGGGAGAAATATATCTCTGATAGAATTTAATACATGCAATAAGTAATTTTTTCAATAGAATTCCATCTTCTTTTCCATATTAATGTATTATTTTGTGAAGACCTCCAAGATGTTTCAGTGCGCTCGAAATCTGATGAAACGAAGCATCACGCGCTGTTCCTCTTGCGATGACTACAATGTCCAAACCACTATTGAACATGTCCTCCTGTAGCCGGTACCCCTCTCTGATCAGACGGTCAAATGATGTCTTATAACACTATTTCCTACTTTTTTTACTAACGGATATACCTAATCTGTTTTTGTCTGTGTGATTTTCCAGAACATACATAACCAATAAACGGTTTGCATATGAATTTCCTTTGTTATACACATTCTGAAAATCTTTACTTTTCTTTAATGATTCTGAGAACTTCATCTGAAAATATCCTCATAATAGAAGAAAAGACCACAATAATGTGGCCTAAGCTGATAATTTTTTTCTACCTTTTAATCTTCTTGCAGCCAATACTTTTCTTCCGCCTGCAGTACTCATTCTGCTTCTGAAACCATGAACTCTGGCTCTCTGTCTTTTTTTTTGGTTGGAATGTCATCTTCATTTCGTATCCACCTCCTCTACGTTAAAAAACATCACTTAGCATTATATCAGAAAAACGCTACAAGTCAAGTAAAATCAAGGTTTTTTCCTAATTTAATGTTATAAACACTACATATAATAAGGAAGAAAAGCAGTCCACTATATATAGTATCCACGCTTTTCCACGAAATAATAAGTTATCCACAATTTGGGGATAACTTGTGGATAAACTGTCAATACCTCTTGGATAACTCTGTTTCCATCAACATCCATACCATACCTCCATATCCCTGAAACGCATTATTTCGCCTTTTATCCATATGTTTATATGTTAGTTTTGAAAAATATAAAAGGACGTCTAAAAAGTTGATTCTATACCGAAAATGGTGTATTATAGATAGGAATAGGATTATGGGATAGTATCCTTTTTTATAAGAATAATGTGGAGAAAAGCAGATGGATAAGATTATTGAAAAATGGGATGAAATTTTAAATACGGTAAAACAGGAGTACGAAATCAGTGATGTCTCCTTCGATACGTGGATTCGTCCCTTAGAAATCTTTGCCATTGAGGGAAATACTCTATATATCCTGGTTCCTTCCGAACAGATGGCTTTAAGCTATATTTCCAAGAAGTACCTTGCACCACTTCGCGTTGCGATCGTGGAAATTACAGAAATTGAATATGAAATCAAATTCATCCTTCCGGAAGAAGCCAGGACGCTGAAATTAAACACAAAACCAGCAAAAGCTACACCTGCCGTAACCGCAGATGAATCTAATCTTAATCCAAATTATACATTTGATACATTTGTCGTTGGTAATAATAACCGTTTTGCACATTCGGCTTCCCTTGCAGTCGCAGAATCTCCGGGAGAAGCATATAATCCGCTTTACATTTACGGCGGTCCGGGACTGGGAAAAACCCATCTTATGCACTCCATCGGGCACTTTATTTTAAACCAGAATCCGAATGCCAAGGTTATCTACGTTACATCCGAAGAATTTACGAATGAAGTAATTGAATCCATTCGAAACGGTAATGCTTCATCCATGACAAAATTTCGTGACAAATACCGGAAAGTGGATGTCCTTATGATTGACGATATCCAGTTTATCATCGGAAAAGAAAGTACACAGGAAGAGTTTTTCCACACATTCAACGCACTCCAGACACAGGGAAAACAGATTATACTGACATCCGATAAACCACCAAAAGAAATGGAAACCCTTGAAGAGCGTATCCGTTCCCGTTTTGAGTGGGGACTGATGGCAGATATCGGAGTGCCGGATTATGAAACACGTATGCTATTCTCCGGAAAAAAGCCGAATCGGATAACTTTGACATTGATGATGAAGTATTAAGCTACATTGCAAACAACATTAAATCAAACGTGCGTGAACTTGAAGGAGCATTAAATAAACTTCTTGCCTATAACAACCTTGTCCACATTCCAATTACCATGGATATTGCAGAAAAGGAACTTTCCAACATTATCACGCCGGACAAGCCACGGGAAATCACACCACAGCTCATTATTGAAGTTGTTTCTGAACATTATCACATCTCTGTAGATCAGATGATTTCAAAGACAAGAAGCAGTGATGTTGCAAAACCACGCCAGATTGCTATGTATTTATGCAAAAATATGACCGAAAGCCCATTAGATACCATTGGTTCTTTGCTTGGCGGACGCGATCATTCCACAATTATCCACGGTATCAAGAAAGTTACCGAAGAATATGAAAAAACGAAACTACAAGAAATATGATTGAAACCATCAAAAAGAAAATAAATCCAAACTAAATGAGTTTCTTCCTATTATAATGTGGTTTTATTTGCTTTTTTAATTTCAACTTATTCACGTTTATCCACAGTGGATGGATTGTGCATGAGGTTCTTAACGTAAATCTCCTAAAATTTGTTCCACAGACTTACTTTAAGTATCCTCACGCCTTTCACATGCTTTCAAGCCGGTTATCAAACGCCGGAAACCGCTTAACATCTAACATGAAGGGGCTTATTCACATATTAACAGCCCTATTAAGACTAAGACGAATGTCTTAATATATTTTTATTTATACCAGGAGGGAGTTTTTCATGAAACTGATCTGTTCTAAATCAAATTTATTGCGCGGAGTAAATATCGTATCCAAAGCTGTTCCTACCCGTACAACTATGGCAATACTCGAATGTATTCTTATCGATGCTTCTACGAATGAAATTAAATTAATGGCAAACGATATGGAACTAGGAATCGAAACCCGCGTAGAAGGAGAAATTGCGGAACGTGGAGTTATTGCACTGGATGCAAAAATCTTTTCTGAAATTGTACGCAAACTTCCAGACAGTGATGTTATGATTGAAACAGATGCCTCTTTTAAGACAGTTATCTCCTGTGAAAAAGCAAAATTCAATATTGTAGGAAAATCCGGAGACGATTTTTCATATCTTCCATACATTGAAAAAAATGATGCAATCGTAATTTCCCAGTTCACACTGAAGGAAGTGATCAGACAAACAATCTTTTCCATTGCTGATAACGACAATAACAAACTTATGACAGGTGAACTGTTTGAAATTAATGAGAATGAACTGAAAGTTGTTTCTCTTGATGGTCATCGTATCTCCATTCGTAATATAGAACTTAAGAATAATTACGAAAATAAAAAGGTTGTCGTTCCTGGAAAAACATTACAGGAAATCAGCAAAATTGTTCCAGGTGGAGTTGATGATGATGTACTCATCTACCTGACGGACAACCATATCGTTTTTGAATTTGATACTACTACGGTTGTATCCCGTCTGATCGAAGGAGAATATTTCCGCATTGATCAGATGCTCTCATCTGCTTATGAAACGAAAGTTATAGTCAACAAAAAAGAATTACTTGATTGTATTGATCGTGCTACTCTTCTTGTCAAAGAAGGTGACAAAAAGCCGATCATTATGAATATCACAGATGGAAGTATGGAGTTAAAAATCAATTCTTTCATCGGTTCCATGAATGAAGATATCGATATCGAGAAAGAAGGAAAAGACATCCTGATTGGATTTAATCCAAAATTCTTCATTGATGCATTGCGTGTTATCGATGAAGAAACTATAAGTCTTTATATGGTAAACCCAAAAGCTCCATGTTTTATCAAAGATGATGAAGGAAAATTCATTTATCTTATTCTTCCTGTTAACTTTAATAATGCTGCAAATTAGGAGATTACATGATTACAGTAAATATCCGTGAAGAAGACGAATTTATCAAACTTGGACAGGCGTTGAAAAAAGCCGGAGTTGTTGGTTCCGGTGTGGATGCCAAAATGGTTATTTTAGATGGGCAGGTTTCGGTAAACGGTCAGACAGAACTTCAACGAGGAAAAAAATTACATAATGGGGATGTTGTTACCTTTCAGGGTGAAACAATTCAGATAGTTCAATGATCATAAAATCAATCGAGCTGCGAAATTTTCGAAATTATGAAAATCTGGATATTCACCTGGATGAAGGAACCAATATTCTTTACGGAGACAATGCACAGGGGAAAACCAATATTCTCGAAGCTGCTTATCTGAGTGGTACAACAAAATCCCACAAAGGAAGCCGTGATAAAGAGATGATTCGGTTTGGTGAGAAAGAATCACATATCCGTACTGTCGTACAGAAAAATGAAAAAGAGTACCAGATTGATATGCATCTTAGAAAAAGTGGATCAAAAGGCGTGGCTGTGAATAAGATTCCGATCAAAAAGGCAAGTGAGTTGTTTGGAATACTCAATATCGTTTTCTTTTCGCCCGAAGATTTAAATATTATAAAAAACGGACCTGCGGAGAGAAGAAGATTTATTGATTTAGAACTCTGTCAGTTGGATAAACTATATTTGTCAGATTTATCCAGTTTCAACAAAGTGTTGAATCAGAGAAACAAATTGTTGAAAGATATTTCTTTTCGCCCGGACCTTGTGGATACTCTTCCGGTATGGGATATGCAGTTACTGGAGTATGGAACAAGAATCATCCGGAAACGAAAAAAATTTGTGGAGGAACTGAATGAAATTATTTCGGAAATCCATTCGAGAATTTCCGGTGGCAGGGAACATCTGGTATTAAAGTATGAGCCAAATATTACCGCTGATCTTTTTGCGGATGAATTGCTGCGGGCACAGAATCGGGATTTGAAACTCTGCCAGACAACGGTAGGGCCACACAGAGATGATATGCTGTTTTCCGTTGATAATGTGGATATCCGTAAGTTTGGCTCTCAGGGACAGCAGCGTACTTCTGCACTCTCTTTGAAATTATCGGAGATTGATCTGGTCAGGAGATCCATTCATGATACTCCGGTATTGCTGCTGGACGATGTGTTATCGGAACTTGACAGTAACCGACAGAATTACCTGCTGAACAGTATTGCTAAAATACAGACTGTCATTACCTGTACAGGGTTGGAGGAATTTGTAAAGAACCGTTTTTTGTATCAACAAAATTTTCCAGGTGATAAACGGAACTGTTTATGAAAAGGAATCGGTTGAAGAGATATAAAGGAAAGGTTCATCCGTTGGATGAGGAGGAAATTGATGAGCGAATTAACAAATAATAATCAGGAATATGGGGCAGATCAGATTCAGATTCTTGAAGGACTCGAAGCAGTCAGAAAGAGACCCGGAATGTACATCGGAAGTACATCTGCACGCGGACTGCATCATCTGGTCTATGAGATTGTTGATAATGCGGTAGATGAAGCACTTGCCGGTTATTGTAAAAACATTGAGGTGACCATAGAAAAAGATAATTCCATAACCGTTGAAGATGATGGACGTGGAATCCTGTCGGAATGAATCACAAAGCCGGTGTGTCTGCACTGGAAGTTGTGTTTACTGTTCTGCATGCGGGTGGAAAGTTTGGCGGCGGAGGATACAAAGTATCCGGAGGACTGCACGGAGTAGGTGCTTCTGTTGTTAATGCCCTCTCCGCCTGGTTAACGGTTGAAGTATATCATGACGGAAAAGTGTATATGCAAAGTTACAAGAGAGGAAAAGCGGATGGACCGGTAGCGGCAGTCCGGGACTGTGATCCACAACTTCACGGTACAAAGGTTCATTTTCTGCCGGATGCGGAAATCTTTGAAGAAACCGTATATGATTACAACACGCTCAAACAGCGTTTAAGAGAAACTGCTTTTCTGACAAAAGGATTATGCATTACATTAAAAGACACGAGGGAAGATAGTCTGCATAATCATAAATTCCATTATGCCGGTGGAATCAAGGAATTTGTGGAGTATTTAAACCGCGGAAAAGAACCGTTATATCCGGAAGTTATTTACTGTGAAGGAAATCGTGACGGAGTTTACGTGGAAGTTGCAATGCAGCATAATGATTCTTTTAACGATTCCACGTTTAGTTTTGTTAACAACATCATTACGCCGGAAGGTGGAACACATCTTGCCGGTTTTCGAAATGCGTTGACCAAAACGTTTAATTCGTATGCGCGGGAAGCAAAAATTTTAAAAGACAGCGATGCGGCACTTACCGGAGATGATATCCGTGAAGGATTGACAGCAATTATCAGTATCAAAATTGAAGAGCCACAGTTTGAAGGACAGACCAAACAGAAACTCGGAAACAGTGAGGCACGTGGTGCTGTAGATTCTGTGGTTACGGAACAGTTGACGTATTTTCTGGAGCAGAATCCGGATGTGGCCAAAAATATCTGTGAAAAATCGCTGCTGGCCCAGCGTGCCAGAGAGGCAGCCCGGAAAGCACGTGATCTGACAAGAAGAAAGACAGCACTTGAGGGTACTGCCCTTCCCGGAAAACTTGCGGATTGTTCTGACAAAAATCCAAAAAATTGTGAAATCTTTATCGTTGAGGGAGATTCCGCCGGTGGTTCTGCAAAAACTGCAAGAAGCCGTGCAACACAGGCAATTCTCCCGCTTCGCGGAAAAATTTTAAATGTGGAGAAGGCAAGACTCGACCGTATTTATGATAATGCCGAGATCAAGGCAATGATCACGGCGTTCGGTACCGGAATTCATGAAGATTTTGATATATCCAAGCTGCGTTATAACAAATTATTATTATGACAGATGCCGATGTGGACGGTGCACATATTGCAACACTCATGCTGACATTTTTGTATCGTTTTATGCCGGAGCTTATTAAGCAGGGACATGTTTATCTTGCTACCCCGCCGCTTTACAAAATTGAGAAAAACAAAAATGTCTGGTATGCATACAGTGATGAAGAATTAAATAATATTCTTGTGGAAATCGGGCGCGATCAGAATAATAAGATCCAGCGTTACAAAGGACTTGGTGAGATGGATGCGGAACAGTTATGGGAAACCACCATGGATCCGGAGCACCGGATTTTAAAACAGGTTATGATGGATGACGAAGTTCATCGGAAATTGACGTAACATTCACGACTCTGATGGGTGATAAAGTAGAGCCGAGACGGGAATTTATAGAAGAAAATGCCAAGTATGTACAGAATCTTGATATTTAGGGAGGAGCAGATCAGTGGACGATAAAATATTTGACCAAATTCAACAGGTTGACCTGAAGAAAACGATGGAAACCTCCTACATCGACTACGCGATGAGCGTTATCGCAAGCCGTGCGCTTCCGGATGTCAGGGATGGATTAAAGCCGGTACAGCGGCGTGTCCTGTATTCCATGATCGAACTGAGTAATACACCGGACAAGCCACATCTAAATGTGCGCGTATTGTCGGGGGATACGATGGGTAAATACCATCCGCACGGGGACAGCTCCATTTACGGGGCACTTGTCAACATGGCGCAGCCATGGTCGACCAGATATCCACTTGTCGACGGACATGGTAACTTTGGTTCTGTGGATGGAGACGGTGCTGCCGCCATGCGATACACAGAGGCAAGGCTTTCAAAAATTTCCATGCAGATGATTCGGGACATCAACAAAGATACCGTTGACTTTACCCCGAACTTTGATGAAACAGAAAAAGAACCTACCGTCCTTCCGGCGCGCTACCCGAACCTTCTGGTAAACGGAACGACAGGTATTGCGGTCGGTATGGCAACAAATATTCCTCCTCACAATCTGCGTGATGTCATTCATGCCGTTGTGAAATTAATTGACAACGATATTGAGGAGAAAGAGACAGACATTGATGAATTAATCAACATCATCAAGGGACCAGATTTTCCAACCGGAGGTGTGATTTTAGGTACTGCCGGTATCAATGAGGCATACAGGACCGGTCGTGGTAAAATCCGTGTACGCGCTGTGACAGATATTGAACCGATGGATAACGGAAAAAACCGTATTGTTGTCACCGAACTTCCGTATCTGGTCAACAAAGCCAGACTGATTGAAAAAATTGCAGAACTGCACAAAGATAAAAGAATTGATGGAATTACAGATCTTCGGGACGAGTCTGACCGCGAAGGCATGCGTATTGTTATTGAGCTTCGAAGAGATGTCAATCCAAGTGTTGTTTTGAATTTATTATATAAACACACACAAATGCAGGATACATTTGGCGTTATCAACCTTGCGCTTGTGGATAACCAGCCAAAAATTCTGAATTTATATGAATTACTTAACTATTATCTCATTCACCAGAAAGAGGTTATCACAAGACGTACCAGATTTGACCTGAACAAGGCGGAAGAACGTGCGCATATTTTACAGGGATTGATCATTGCATTAGACAACATTGATGAAGTGATTTCCATTATTCGCGGAAGCCGTACAACTGCAGACGCAAAGAATTCCCTGATGGAGCGGTTTGGATTATCCGATGCACAGGCACAGGCAATTGTTGATATGCGTCTGAAGACCCTGACCGGTTTGGAACGTGAGAAACTCGAAAACGAGTATAAAGACCTCATGGCACAGATCACGGAACTCAAGGCAATTCTTGCAGATGAGAAAAAACTTCTTGCAGTTATCCGCACAGAAATTCTGGAAATTGCGGATAAATATGGCGATGACAGAAGAACACAGATCGGATACGATGAGTTTGATATTTCCATGGAAGATCTGATTCCGGAAACCAATACGGTCATTACCATGACAAAGGTTGGCTATATCAAGCGCATGGGAACCGATAATTTTAAAAGCCAGCACCGTGGAGGCAAGGGAATTAAGGGAATGGAGACCATTCAGGATGATTATATCGTGGAAATGCTTATGACAACCTCCCACCATTACCTGATGTTCTTTACCAATATGGGACGTGTGTACCGGATTAAGGCATATGAAATTCCGGAAGCCAGCCGGACTTCCCGAGGAACCGCAATTATCAATATCATTCCGTTACAGCCGGATGAAAAGATTACCGCAATGATTCCAATCAAGGATTATGAGAAGGATAAATATCTGTTTATGGCAACCAAAAACGGAATAGTGAAAAAAACTTCCGTGCTGGACTATGAAAACATCCGGAAAACAGGATTGGCAGCGATCAGTCTGCGTGATGATGATGAATTGATCGAAGTAAAAATTACCGGGATGATGAAGAAATTCTGTTATTTACCCGGTATGGACAGTGTATCCGGTTTAAAGAAGCCGATGTCCGTGCAACCGGTCGTACGACAATGGGAGTCATTGGAATGAACCTTACTGCCGGAGATGAAGTAATTGCCATGCAGATGGCTTCCCAGGGAGAGTCCGTCATGATCGTATCGGAGAACGGTCTTGGAAAATGTACACGGATCAATGAGTTTACAACACAGAACCGTGGTGGAAAAGGTGTAAAATGCTATAAAATCACAGAAAAATCTGGAAATCTGATCGGAGTGAAGTCTGTCGTAAAAGATGATGAACTGATGTTGATTACAACAGAAGGAATCATCATTCGAATTCGCGTAAATGATACGGCATTACTGGGACGTGTAACCTCTGGTGTAAAACTGATTGATCTCAAAAGTGGTGTGACGGTTGCAAGCATTGCAAGAGTCGTAGAAGATAAATCACTGATGCCACCGGAAGAAGAAGCAACAGAAGAAAATGAGACGGAAGGTGATCCATCATGATTCGGACCATACAGACAGAAGAAATCACAAGAAATATAAAAGAAATGTGCATGGAAGCGAATCATTTTCTTGCGGAAGATATGGAACATGCCATGAAAAAGGCTGCAGAAGAAGAAAAATCCGAACTTGGAAAAAAAATTCTTCTGCAGCTGCAGGAAAATCTTAAAATTGCGGGAGAAGAAATGATTCCTATCTGTCAGGATACCGGAATGGCTGTATTTTTTGTAGAAATCGGTCAGGACGTGCATTTGAAGGGCAATGGCTGGAAGATGCAATCAATGAAGGTGTGCGTCAGGGGTATACGGAAGGGTATCTCCGTAAATCCGTTGTAGCTGACCCGATTCTTCGTGAAAACACGAAAGATAATACACCGGCAATTATCCACTATTCGATTGTTCCCGGAGATAAGGTGACGATTACATTTGCTCCGAAGGGATTTGGAAGTGAAAATATGAGCCGTATTTTCATGTTAAAACCTGCGGATGGAATAGACGGAGTAAAAAATGCGATTCTTACTGCCGTAAAAGATGCAGGACCAAACGCGTGTCCTCCAATGGTAGTTGGTGTTGGAGTCGGCGGAACATTTGAAAAATGTGCAATTCTGGCCAAAAAAGCACTGACAAGGCCGGTAAATGAACATTCTGAGATTCCTTATGTTGCAGACCTGGAAAAAGAAATGCTGGAAAAAATCAATAAGCTTGGTATTGGACCGGGAGGATTAGGTGGAACCACTACTGCCCTTGCTGTTAATATAAATACTTATCCGACACATATTGCAGGGCTTCCTGTGGCAGTTAATATCTGTTGCCATGTAAATCGTCATGCAGTCAGAACGATATAAGGAGGAACAGGTATGGATCAGCATATTACAACACCCATCACAGAAGAAGTGACAAAAAAACTTCATTCCGGGGATTATGTATACATCACAGGGACAATCTATGTAGCAAGGGATGCCGCACATAAGAGGATGATAGAAGCATTGGATCGGGAGATCAATTACCGATTGATATCAAAGATGCAACGATATATTATATGGGCCCTTCTCCTGCCCGTGAAGGACGTCCGATTGGATCTGCGGGACCAACTACAGCCACTCGTATGGATAAGTATGCCCCTACCCTGCTTGATCTTGGTGAAAAAGCAATGATTGGCAAGGGAAAGAGATCAAAAGAGGTTATAGACGCTATTATCCGCAATCATGCAGTCTATTTTGCAGCAGTAGGTGGAGCAGGTGCTCTGCTCTCAAAGTGTATCAGAAAATCCGAGATTGTATGTTATGAAGATCTTGGTGCAGAAGCAATCCGAAGTTATATGTAGAGAATTTTCCGGCCATTGTAGTAATCGATCAGGATGGAAATAATCTATATGAGACGTCAATTAAGAAATTTAGCATCA
>ENA-OQER01000505-OQER01000505.1-human-gut-metagenome-genome-assembly--contig:-NODE-505-length-21139-cov-3.423187_pt1 | contig 21139 bp, 27 predicted proteins | sample MGYA00242797_ERZ504639 | MGnify/ENA primary metagenome ERZ504639 (study PRJEB26092, sample SAMD00036306) | human gut metagenome | host: Homo sapiens | study: EMG produced TPA metagenomics assembly of...
TTTTTATATTTACAATCATAAAAAAACAACATATTTCTAAAATACTTTATATTTTAATTTTATAAACCTCCTAATATAATTAAATCATCAAGAAAAGTTAAGACGTCGAAAAACAAAGGATGATTGATGATTAAAATTATTAAGGAGGTTTTTTTGTATGAGATTAAAAAAAAATTAGCAGCAGCACTTATGCTGACAACAATGTGTGGATCACTTTTAACAGGCTGCGGTTCGGGAAATGATTCAGCAAGCACAGGTAAGGATTCAAAGGCAGATGAAAAGATTACAGCAACCATTAAAGTATGGGGACCAGCAGAGGATCAGGCCGAGGAAAATGGTAAATGGCTTCAGACAATGTGTGAGAAGTTTAATGCTGAGCATCCAAACTGGGATCTTACTTTTGATTATGGTGTATGTGCAGAGGCAGATGCAGGTAAGACTGTAACACAGGATCCAAGTAATTCAGGAGATGTTTACTTTTTTGCAAATGACCAGCTTCAGACACTTATTGATGCCAATGCTATTGCAAAGCTTGGTGGTGAAACAGCAGATTATGTTAAGAAAACTAATTCAAGTGCAATTGTAGATTCAGTTTCAGTTGATGGTAATATTTATGGTGTACCATTCACAACTAATACATGGTTTATGTATTATGATAAGAGTAAATTCTCAGAAAGTGATGTTAAGAGCTTAGATACAATGCTTTCTAAAAACAAGGTTGCGTTTAATATAACAGAAGGCTGGTATATGTCAACATTCTATCTTGCTAACGGATGCTCATATTTCGGCAAGGATGGTAAGGATAATTCAGCAGGAATTGATATTTCTGGTGATAAGGGAACACAGGCAACAAAGGCTATGGTTTCATTTGTTAACAATCCTAACTTTGTAAATGACCTTCAGGGTGTAGGTATAGCAGGCTTAAGAGATGGTTCTGTTGGTGCATACTTCTCAGGTTCATGGGATTATAAGAGTGTTAAGGAAATTCTTGGTAAAAACTTTGGTGCAGTATCACTTCCAACCTTAAAGATTGGTGGAACAGATAAGCAGCTTAAGGCATTTGCAGGTTCTAAGGCAATCGCAGTTAACCCTAACTGCAAGTATCAGCAGGTAGCTGTAGCTTTAGCTAAGTATCTTGGTGGTAAAGAAGCACAGCAGAGCCACTATGAATTAAGAGGTGTTATTCCTTGTAATACAGAGCTTCTTGCAACAGATGCTATCAAGAACGATGCTCTTATAACAGCACAGAATGATACATTTAACAAGACATCAGTTATCCAGCCTACAGTATCAGGAATGAATGACTACTGGACACCAGCACAGAACTTTGCAAAGGCTGTAGTTAATGGCGAGATTACTCTGGATAATGCAGAAGCAAAGACACAGGATTTCTACAAGCAGATTAATACATCAATTGTAAGTAAATAAAGGCTTAAGTAATTCATAATTTAAGTAATTAGTAAAGGATGGCTGTCACATTATTAGTGACAGCCAGCTTGTAACAGGAGGTTATGGCGATGAAAGATGGATTTATTCAGGCATTCAGAAAAGGTAATGCCATTACCAGACTTAGTGCCATTATACTTGGACTTGGTAATCTTGCAGGAAAGCAGATAATCAAAGGCATTCTTTATCTTGCAATGGAAGTAAGCTTTATATGCTTTATGATATTCAAAGGAATGAACTGTCTCGCCATGCTTCCAGGCCTTGGAGGAAGAGAACAGCAGGAGATATGGAATGAGAAGCTGGGTGTATACGAGTATGTGGCAGGTGATAATTCACTTCTGATACTTTTGTATGGCGTTGCAACAATATTTCTTATAGCAGCTTATGTTGTTCTTGTTATGAGTTCGGTCAAGAGTGCTTATAATGTTCAATCAAGGCTTGCTTTAGGAAAGCATATTAACACATTTGTGGAGGATGTTAAATCATTATTCAATGAGAATCTCCACAAGCTGCTTCTTACACTTCCGGTTGGGGGAGTACTTATATTTACTATTCTGCCACTTATATTTATGATAAGTATGGCATTTACCAATTACAGTAAAGTAGACAGCCATCTGGTACTGTTTGACTGGGTTGGATTAGAAAACTTCAAGCAGCTGTTTGATTCGGGAAGCTCTATCGGACATTCCTTCTGGTCAGTTTTGGGATGGACTATTATATGGGCTATATTTGCAACAGGTCTCAATTACATATTAGGTATTCTTGTTGCTTTGCTGATTAACAGGAAGGGAACAAGATTTAAGTCTTTCTGGCGTTTTATATTTGTTCTTTCGATAGCTGTACCACAGTTTGTTTCACTTCTTGTCATGAGAAGTATGTTAAATCAGGATGGTATCGTAAATGTTGTGTTAAGGAATCTGGGCTGGATTGATAAGTCACTACCTTTCTTCACTAATGCAACATGGGCAAGAATAACAGTTATTGTTGTCAATCTGTGGGTAGGTATTCCATATACGATTCTTCAGGTTACAGGAATATTAAAGAACATTCCTATGGAGCTTTATGAGGCAGCAGATGTAGATGGTGCTAATGGCTTTGCTAAATTTACAAAGATTACGATGCCATATATGTTCTTTGTTACAACACCATATCTGATAACTACATTTACAGCTAATGTTAATAACTTCAATATTGTATACCTCCTTACTAAGGGTGATCCGGTTCTGGCTGGCGAAACTGCTGGTAAGACAGACCTTCTTGTAACCTGGTTATACAAGATGACAGTCGATTTTCAATATTATAATCTGGGTGCGGTTATAGGTATTATGACATTCATATTCCTGGCAATTGGCTCACTTCTTGTATATAGAAGAACTAAGTCTTATAAGGATGAGGAGGGCTTCCAATGAAAAAGAAAAAGATTACTAAAAATATATTGGCACATATAACACTTACAATACTTGCAGTTATATGGGTAATGCCGCTTATATGGATAATCCTCACAAGCTTCAGGGCACAGAAGGAGCGTATACAAGCTCGTTTTTCCCTAAGGCATATACACTTGATAATTATACAAAGTTGTTTACAGATACTGGAATACTTAATTTCCCAAGAATGTTTGAGAATACGCTTATAGTTGCAGTGTTTTCGTGTATCATATCTACGTTTTTCGTGCTTTCAGTTGCTTACTGTATGTCACGCCTCAGATTCAGAATGAGGAAGGCTATGATGAATGTAGCTATGATACTTGGTCTTTTCCCAGCCTTTATGGCAATGGTAGCTGTATATTACATTCTTAAGGCTGTCGGATTATCTGAGGGCTCAATGATAAGGGTTGCACTTGTGCTTGTATATTCGGCATCAGCCGGAATACAGTTTTATATAGCAAAAGGCTTCTTTGATACGATTCCAAAGAGTATTGATGAAGCAGCAATTATTGATGGAGCAACGAAATGGCAGGTATTTACAAGAATTACAATACCTTTAAGTAAACCAATTATCGTGTATACAGTACTTACTTCTTTCATAGCACCATGGGTTGATTTCATATTTGCAAGAGTTATATGCCGTGCCAATGCCAACTATTATACAGTTGCAATCGGTTTATGGCAGATGCTTGAAAAGGAATATGTTGATGTGTGGTATACAAGATTCGCAGCGGGAGCTGTACTTATATCTATTCCAATTGCAGCCTTGTTTATGATAATGCAGAGGTGCTATAATACAGTATGTCAGGTGCAGTAAAAGGATAATGTCAATAGTGCTTTGTGCTTTGTAATCCTGTATGAGTTAAAATGGGGATTAAAGAAGAGGTATGTAATGAGAAAAAGAATATTCAGGATGTTTGCAGTATTAACTGCTATGATATTATTATTTCAAGCCGGGTGTAACAGCCCGGCTAAAAGTGTATATACAGCTAAAGAGGATTATGATGATAAGCTGTATTATGCCATGACAACGCCTTATGGTGCGTATCCAGAAACTATAGCTATACGCTTGGCAAAATGACAAGTGTTAATAATTCCAATATGCCAGAGGGTGATACATATACAGATAATGCATATACAAGATATATAAAGAATATGATTAATGTTCAGAATATTGATGCATTTGAGGCACAGGATACGCAGTATAATACTAATGTTTCAATGGCTGTTTCTATGGGAGCATTACCAGATATAATGATGGTTCCAGTCAGGATGATCTGCAAAGACTTGTTGAGGCAGATATGATTGAGGATCTGACAGAAAGCTATAATAATTGCCTGAGCAGCAGGATAAGAGCTATATATAACAGTTATGGAAGCTCACTTAAGGATATGATTACATTTGACGGAAGGATTATGGCACTTCCAGAGACTAATATAACTGATGGTCCTAACCTTATATGGCTGCGTAAGGACTGGATGGATAAGCTTGGATTGACAGCGCCTAAAACAATAGAGGATGTTGTTGATATAATCAAGGCATTTATTGAAAAGGATCCTGGTAATAATGGAACGGATAACAATGGAAGGAGCAATACTGTCGGTCTTGTAATTGATACAGAACTTACAGGGGAGTGTGGTTATAGCAGTGAATTCCTGCTTGATATTGTTTTTGCGTGTTATAATGCATATCCTAAGCAGTGGATAAAGGATTCAGATGGAAATGTTGTGTATGGCTCTGTTACGTCAGAGGCAAAGGATGCACTGGCATATATAAGGCAGTTATATAGCGATGGAATAATAGATAATGATTTCTTATTAAGGACAACAACTAATATATGTGAGCTTATTGAGAATGGAAAGTGTGGCTCTTTTTTTGGACCATGGTGGGCACCTAATAATCCACTTGCCAATGCAGTAAACACCAATCCTGATGCAGACTGGCAGCCATACCTGATACAGACATCTGATGATGGAAGTACAAGCTATCACAGCCAGAATCCCTGCTATAAGTATGTTGTGGTAAGAAAGGGTTTTGAGCATCCGGAGATAGCAGCTAAGATTATAAGTGTAATGTTTGATAGTGCAAGGTATGACAGCAATGCTTTGCAGGAATTTATCTATTATTACCAGCAGAATGTAGAACCGACTGCCGTCCTATTTCAATTAATGTGGATTACAATAATGCTCTGTCTATATGCTATGAAAAGATTGACAAAGCGCTTAAAGGAGAGAGTGATCCTGATAAGCTTGAATTGCTTGAAAAGTCGTATTACGATGCCTGCAGTTCATACATTAGTAATACAGGAAAAAACTATATAGAATCAAGCACACAGGGTAGTGATGATACACTTGAAAGAAAGAGTGCAACAAGTACCGAGTGGGCAGCCTATGTGTCAAGAATAACAGCTGCAGGCTGTTAAGTGAGGGTAATATACGCGTTGTTGATTCTATGTATTTTAAGACAACAGATACGATGAAAACGCGGTGGTGGCGTTTAAAGGAAAAGGAAAAAGAAGCGTACCTAAAGATTATATGTGGTGCTGAGGATATATCGTATTTTGATACCTTTGTCAATGAATGGAATGAACAGGGCGGGGAGGCAATAACTAATGAAGTACGTGAAGAACTGATGGACATCTCTGGTTAGGTAAGGTCTGAGTGTAGAATTGATGTTATTAATCGTGATATAATGAGCGCAAGAGAAAAGAATGCGGCTGAGAATCAGACATATTCTTTCTTGCGCCATTAACGAACGAACAGCCATGCGAAGCAGGGCGAAATAGCGCGAAGCGCGGGTTCGTGAGTATACGGGCTGAGAAATAGTATAAATATTATAAGGGAGAGGCACGAATAATGGGAATATATCTAAACCCTGGGAATGATGAATTTTACAATGCAGTAGAAAAATCTAAAATATATGTTGATAAAACTGAATTGTTAGAATTCACTAATTCAGTATTATATGGTGAACATAAGAATGTATGTGTAAGTCGTCCGCGCCGTTTTGGAAAGTCCATGGCTGCCAATATGCTTGTTGCATATTACAGCAGAGGCTGCGAATCAAACGAATTGTTCGATAAGCTTAAAATAGCAAAAAAACCAGATTATTATGAGCATCTTAATAAATATAATGTTATTCATATTAATATGATAGATTTCTTAAGCAGGGCAGATTCAATAGATGCTTTAATTGATTATCTGTCAAAAAAGACTGCTGTGGGATATTAAGAAAGAATATTCAGACGTTGACTGCTTTGACTGGGGGATCTTGTAGATGTGCTTGAAACAATATATAGCGAAAAAAAACAGCCATTTATTATAATTATTGACGAATGGGATTGCATATTCAGAAAATATCCGGATAATGTGGAAGAACAGAAGAAATATCTTGACTTTTTGAGATTTTTTATAAAGGGCAAGTCATATGTTGCGTTAGCATATATGACGGGTATACTTCCAATTAAGAAGTATGGTGAACATTCTACCTTGAATATGTTTGATGAATATTCTATGACTAACCAGCGCGAACTGGCAGAGTTTACTGGATTTACAGAGCTGGAGGTTAAAGAATTGTGTGTCAGGTATGATATGTCATATGAAAAAATGAAACAATGGTATGATGGCTACGAGCTTAAAGGTAATCATATATATAATCCGAGGTCAGTTGTTATGTCCCTTCTTGGGCGTGATTATGATAGTTACTGGACTAAAACAGAAACCTATGAAGCATTAAAAAAAGTATGTACAGCTTGATATGTATAATCTTAAGACATTAATAACAAGATTGATTGCAGGAGAAAGCGTTGATGTCAACCCAGATAAATTTCAGAATGATATGACTACATTAGAGAGCGCAGATGATGTTTTGACATTATTTGTACACCTTGGTTATCTGACATATGATTTTTATAAACAGAAGGTTAGTATACCTAATCAGGAGGTACAGAAGGAATTTATAAACTGTATTGAAGATGGTGGCTGGGAAACAGTTATGGCTGCAATACGCAGCTCAGATGAACTACTTATGTATACATTAAATGGCGATGAGAGAAAAGTTGCATCAATGATAGAACAAGTGCATCAGGAAAATACATCTATATTAAAATATAATGATGAGAATTCATTAGCATGTGTTATATCACTTGCTTACTATTCTGCAAGAAGGATTATTTAATGTACCGTGAACTTGCAGGAGGAAAGGGATATGCAGATATGGTGTTTATACCTCGGAGCAATGTTAATAAGCCGGCGATTGTTGTGGAGCTAAAATGGAATAAAACAGCCAGTTCAGCCATAGCCCAGATTAAGAAAAAAGAATACGTGCAGGGTCTTAAAGGTTATTCTGGTACAGTTATCCTTGTTGGTATTAATTACACTGATAAAGATGAACCGTTTAAGAAGCATGAGTGTAGAATTGAGAAGATAAGTGTAAATATTTAATAGCGTAAAATCGCAGAATTGAATAATTAAACAAAAATAACTGGATAATTTCCATTGTGGAGTTATCCAGTTATTATTTACGTAGTGAGACATTTTCGTATATAATCTTCGTATATATAATCTGAAAAATATTTAGTTAAGTTTACGCCCCAATAACTCCGGCAAATCCACATATAAGAACGATTATACCAAGTACAATACGATACCAGCCGAATACCTTGAAGTCGTGCTTTTTAATGTAGCCCATAAGGAACTTGATAACTACTAAAGAAACGATGAAAGCAACAAGCATACCAACAAGAAGAATCATCCCTTCCATAGATGTCATAGAGTTATGAATAAGGAACTTCGCACCCTTAAGAAGGCTCGCTCCAAACATAACAGGAACAGCAAGGAAGAAGGTATATTCAGCAGCTACTGTTCTTGAAATACCAAGCATAAGTGCACCAACTATGGTTGCACCAGAGCGTGAGGTACCAGGGAATATAGCAGCTATAAGCTGGAAAAGTCCGATATAGAAGGCAAGCTTATAAGTGATACCTGTAAGGTGGCGAACCTTAGGTTTCTTTCCATGATGCATTGTTTCAACGATAATGAAAGCTATACCGAATATAATAAGCATAATAGCAACTGTTGTGTAATTATAGAACAAGGCTTCAAGCTGTTCATCAAAAAGAATACCAACAATAGCAGCAGGGACACAGGATACAAGAATATGAAACCATAACTTAAATATATCCCATTTAACATAAGCACCGGCACCGCATTGTGCTAGTGGTTCTTTGTTGTTTTTTTTACCAAAAGGCCATAACTGGTGCCAGAAAAGAATAACAACAGCCATTATAGCACCAAGCTGGATAACAACTTCAAACATACTGTAAAATGCATCGGATACCTTAAGCGGCATAATCTCATTAAGCAGAATCATATGACCAGTACTGCTTATTGGAAGCCATTCAGTAATACCTTCTACGATACCAAAAATTATCGCCTTTAAAATCTCTAACATTATTCCTCCAATCACTTGCGGATTATTCTACTCTTATGTATATTCCGCCATAGCCACATTTTATTATAGAAAAAGATTATTGTCTGAAAAAACATGAAGAAAACAATAATATATTACTATATGACTACACGTTATTTTCGCATTGAAATGCAGGTGTGTCAACAACAGAATAATATAATTTGTATATAAATTTGTTTTAACAATGAAGTTTACTTTTTAGTCATATAAAGTTATTATATGATACTAGGGTCAAAAGCCCAAACAATTATAAGATGACTGGGAGGAACTTATGGAAATATATTTAAAACCAATAATATCAGCCTGTTATATATTCCCAATACTTGCGATTATATTTACAATACCATATATATTATATGAATATAACAAATATGGCTCACTTCTTGTTATAAGAACGGGTATAGTGTATACATTTATATTCTATATGCTTACGTCATATTTTATGACAATATTGCCGCTTCCACCGCTTGATTCAGTTACGCTGATTCGGCATGTATGCTCCTTGTACCATTGATGCAGTAAGAAGAGTTATAGATAATTCAGGAGTTATATTTTCTGATCCGGTAACATATATCAATATATTTGGTTGTCCGGATTTCTGGCAGATTATTTTTAATATTTTATTATTATTGCCTTTTGGCGTATATCTTAGATATTATTTTAAAAGACCTTGGTGGCAGGTGCTTATATTTTCTTTTTCTTTATAGCTTGTTTTTTGAGTTTACACAGCTGTCAGGATTATATGGAATATATAAATATCCATACAGATTTTTTGAGGTAGATGACCTTATATGTAATACTCTGGGTGGGATCGTTGGTTATATGGTAACACCGCTTCTTGTATTTCTTCTTCCAGACAGAAATAAAATAGATGAAATAGCATATAAGAAGGGACAGATTGTATCCGAATTCAGACGTGGGATTGCCTGGTGTATAGATATATTTATTGTTATGCTTCCTGTATTTATATATGTATTATATAACAATATGGATATAGCAGCATTTATCTATAATTCTAAGTATATAGTTATAACAGGTGCTTATATAGCGGTGATGTTTACGGCAGCAGCTTCAATAAGTAAGGGAAGAACGATAGGAAAAGCGCTTGTTAATATAAGGCTTGTAAAGGTATATGATAAAAAAGATGAGCATGAGGAAAAATGTTATAAAAGAGCCGGAATATTAAGGCTTGCCATAAGATATATCATCTTATATGTAATAAGCATGCCATCTGCTGCATATGCATATTTTATATATCAGTTTATGATGAATTCAGACATTTTCAGTGGTGAATGGAGATTTTATGCATGTGTTGCTGGGATTATTATATGTTTGTTTATTACTTTTTATATGGCATTCGATCTTTTGCTATGTCTGTTTAGTGATACAAGAAACATGCTGTATGACAGAATCGTAAAGCTTACTCATATAAGCTTGTCAGGACGTGGACATAACTACAATACAGAAATCACAGATAAGAAAGTGGAAGATGGACTAATATCAGGCGAAGAGCAGAAAAATCAATGAAAAATATACAAAAAAAAGATGTAAAATGTACATAAATGTGTAATTATTGATATTTATTATCATTTAGTTATGTGTTAACATATGCACTGGAAGAAAACATAGTGATGCTTTTTAGAACAGGTGTAGAAGTGAGAATGAAATGAATTCAGGAAGCATCTGTAAGATATACGGAGGTTAAACACATGACTATTAAGGATATGAAAACTGGTCAGACTGCCACTATTCTTAAGGTTGGCGGTGAAGCCGCACTCAGACAGCATTTTCTTGATATGGGACTTATACAGGCGCAGAGGTCACAGTTATAAAGTATGCACCTATGGGTGATCCTGTCGAATTAAGAATACATGGATATGAGTTGACGATAAGACTTGCTGATGCAGCACAGATAGAGGTAAGTACTGTACACGATAATGAAAAGCAGGAAAAAACAGATATCAGATTTATAAAAACTGAGCATCCAGGTCTTGGTGAGGGTGGGCGTTTCCACGATAAGGAAACAGAGAATCCACTTCCTGATGATGTTACACTTACATTTGCACTTGTAGGAAACCAGAACTGTGGCAAAACAACACTTTTTAATGTTTTAACAGGTTCTAACCAGCATATAGGTAACTTTCCAGGTGTGACAGTAGATAGAAAGGATGGCGTGATAAAGGGACATCCTGATACACTTATTACGGATCTTCCAGGTATATATTCAATGTCGCCTTATAGCAGTGAGGAGATTGTGACTAGGCAGTTTCTTCTTAATGATAAGCCAAAGGGAATTATAAATATACTTGATGCAACTAATATAGAGCGTAATCTTTATCTTACAATGCAGCTTATGGAGCTTAATATTCCTATGGTTGTAGCACTTAATATGATGGATGAGATAAGAGTTAATGGCGGTTCAATAAGAATCAATGAGCTTGAGCGACAGTTAGGTGTTCCAGTTATTCCTATATCAGCAGCTAAGGGTGAGGGTATAGGAGACTGGTAGAGCATGCTATTCACGTTGCAAAATATCAGGAAAAACCGGAAATAATGGATTTCTGTCCTGATGACAGTGCAATTCATAGATGTATACGTGGGTATCATGGCGCTTATAAGCGACCCTGCAAAAAAAAGCAGATTATCCGGAAAGATTCGCAGCATCAAAGGTGGTTGAGGGAGATGCAATAGTATTTAAGCATCTTGAGCTTGAACAGAATGAGAAGGAGATGATAGAACATATCATACTCCAGATGGAAGATGAATGTGGTATGGACAGATCATCTGCATGGCAGATATGAGGTTTGAATATATAGAAAATGTATGCAGAAATACAGTAGTAAAGCCAAAAGAAAGCAAAGAAAGAATAAGAAGCCGTAGGATAGATAAGGTATTAACCGGTAAATATACAGGTATTCCGGCTTTTGTTGCTATTATGGCACTTGTATTTTATCTTACCTTTAATGTTATAGGAGCATGGTTATCAGATATACTAGATATAGGAATAACTGCCCTTACACAAGTAGTAGATAATGCGCTTACAGCATTAAATGTTAATTCTGTATTACATGCTTTGATTATTGATGGCATATTCAACGGTGTGGGAAGTGTGCTTAGTTTTCTGCCTGTTATTGTTACATTATTCTTCTTTTTATCAATACTTGAAGATAGCGGATATATGGCAAGAGTAGCATTTATCATGGATAAGCTGCTTCGTAAGCTTGGATTGTCAGGAAGAAGTATTGTACCTATGCTTATTGGTTTTGGCTGCAGCGTTCCAGGTGTTATGGCAAGCCGTACACTTTCTTCTGACCGAGATAGAAAGATGACCATATTATTGACACCATTTATGAGTTGTTCAGCTAAAGTGCCTATATATGCATTCTTTTCAGCAGCATTTTTTCCGAAGCATGCGGCACTTGTTATGATAGGCTTGTATTTTGTAGGAATAGTCATTGGAATTATTATGGCACTTATATTTAAAAAGACACTTTTTAAAGGTGAACCAGTTCCATTTGTTATGGAGCTTCCAAACTACAGAATGCCAGGTGCCAAGAATGTTATGCAGTTACTATGGGAGAAAGCAAAAGACTTTTTACAGAAAGCTTTTTCTATAATATTTATTGCAACAATTCTTATATGGTTCTTACAGAATTTTGATATAAGACTTAATGTTGTTACGGATTCTAAGGATAGTATACTTGCTGCTATTGCAAGCTGGATATCACCTATATTCAGACCGCTTGGTTTTGGAGACTGGAGAATAGCGACAGCAGTTCTTACAGGAGTTATGGCGAAGGAAAGTGTAGTATCAACAATATCTATTCTTTTTGGCAGTACAGTAGAGATAATCGAAGCAGTAGCACCAGCAGGTGTACTTGCATTTCTTGTGTTCTGTCTTTTATACACACCATGTATAGCTGCGATTGCATCAATAAAAAGAGAGCTAGGTGGAAGGTATGCAGCAGGAGTAGTTATAATGCAATGCTGTATAGCATGGATAGCAGCATTAATCACACATACGATATTTATGGTTTTGTTATGAGATAATGAGTGCATAAGAAGAGTAAGTAATATATAATGAAATGTATTAAGTGAAATGTATCAAAATAAAAACATTGCAAGTAAAGCTTATTGATGATATTATATCAACAATGCATAAAACAGTCCCCTGAGGAGTAATCGGCATATAATATGATGTCAGGATTAAAAGGTATTTTGCATCTGACATTATAATATGCAGTTATATCGACATAATGATTAATATTTAATCACACGGTTATTGATAAACCCGGTATTACTTTAAATGATGAGACTCAAGGACAGTAAGAGAGAATTTCTTCTGCTGTCCCTGAGTCTTTTTTACGTAAGTAACTATGCAAAAGTAATATGAGCGATTATGTCTGCCTGTGAGGGATAAATACAAATAAGAGGATTATTATGGGCATTTTTGAATTGTTTATTCTGGCCATCGGACTTCGATGGATGCTTTTGCGGTATCAATATGCAAAGGTTTGTCACTTGGAAAAATAAAAGTGAAGCATATGCTTATAGCTGGTTTGTGGTTTGGTGGTTTTCAGGCACTTTATGCCACTTATAGGTTATTTTCTTGGCAGCTTTTTTGCTGACATGATAACAAAGTATTCGCACTGGATTGCTTTTATTTTACTTTTATTCATCGGCGGAAATATGATAAAGGAATCGTTTGATGAAGAGGAAATGTTAATGCAGATATGGGTGTAAAGAATATGTTTTTACTTGCTGTTGCAACAAGCATTGATGCACTTGCGGTTGGTGTTTCACTTGCATTTCTTAAAGTGAACATAATCCCAGCTGTATCATTCATAGGTTGTATAACATTTGTTTGTTCAGCAGCTGGTGTAAAAATAGGAAGTATATTTGGCGATAAATATAGGTCAAAAGCCGGGTTATGTGGTGGTATAATACTTATACTAATAGGTGTAAAGATTCTGCTTGATGGTATGGGTATCATATAATATACGATATGAAAGGAAAAAGGTTATATGAAAGAAATATTAATAGCTTTATTATTGCTCGTTGCAGGGTTTGTGCTTCTTATAAAAGGAGCAGATTTTTTCGTAGATGGAAGCTCATCAGTTGCTAAAAGGTTAAGAGTACCATCTATGATTATAGGACTTACTATAGTAGCCATGGGAACAAGTCTGCCAGAGTGTGCCGTAAGTGTTACAGCATCACTTAGCAACAATAATGCACTTGCAGTAAGTAATGTTGTAGGCTCTAACATATTTAATCTTATGGTTGTATGTGGTGTATGTACTTTGTTTGTTCCACTTGCTGTATCAGTAGATACATTGAAGAAGGAATTTCCATTTTCAATAATATGCGCTGTTCTTCTTGTTATATTCGGAAAGCTTGGAATGATTCTTGGCAGGGCAGATGGAATAATATTCCTTGTTCTATTCGCAGCATATCTTGGCTGGATGATAAAATCAGCATTAAGTGCAAGAAATTCAGCATTAAGTAAAGAAGCAGAAGAAGCTGATGAACAGATAAAGATACTTCCAGTATGGCAGTGCTTAATCTATATAATAGGTGGCGCTGTTGCTATAAAATTTGGTGGTGATTTTGTTGTAGATGGAGCTTCTACCATAGCTTCTAGTCTGGGACTCAGCCAGAATCTTATAGGACTTACTATTGTTGCACTAGGTACAAGCCTTCCAGAGCTTGTAACATCAATAGTTGCAGCAAAGAAGGATGAAGTGGATATGGCACTTGGAAATGTTATAGGTTCTAATATATTTAACATACTTCTTGTGCTTGGTGTAGCAGGTGCTATAAGTCCTGTAATATTCATATCAGAAAATATTATTGATATAATTATACTTATTATCATGAGTGTAGTAGTATGGGTATTTGCATGGTCAAAAAAGAAGCTTGTAAGATGGCATGGAGCAGCGATGCTTGTTTCATACGCAATATATCTTGTGTATATATGTATGCGTTAGTTATATTGATGTGGGGTCAAAAGTCATCAGCTTTGATACTTACAGATTGTTGATATAAATATTGCATAACAGCTGATTTACAGCAAGTATTGCATAATATATAATTAATGTTGGTAATCCTGCTTTCGTATAGGTGTATTACGAAGGAGAAATAAAAGCACATATGGAGAATGTAAACTGCTTATTAAAGAAAATGAGGGAATTCTTGTATGTGGAAACAGTACAAGAGTAGCAAGAATAAGAGTCAGGGATATTAATTATATTAGTTGCGATAACAGGATTATAACTATTCATACCGATGGTTTTCAGGATAGTTTTATGGGAAAATTGGGGAAGTGTATAATGAATTGAAAGGATACGGTTTTGAATATGTTAATGAATCAGAGATAGTTAATATAATGAAAATAAGAAAAATGCATACAAATTACGTAGTGTTGCATGAAGAAACTGAACTTATATGTAGTAAGACCTGTAAGCACAGAGTAAGAGAACTTATGTGGAATTGAGTTGATATTTATATACATTACAATAATATCAGTGCTGGTATATAGCTCTGTCATATGTGATAAACATATGGCAGGGCTTTCTCCTTTTTATAGCGCGGTTTTTATTACGTTTTATTAAAAGAAAGTAAAAGATGTCATAGAATTTTTGACAGCATGATAAAGAAAGTGTTAGAATATTTTCATATAAAATGTGAAATAAATAATAGAGAAGTATCATTAGCAGGTTCTGTTAATATACTCGGAAAGAAGAGGAATATAATGCAGGCGTATACTGTATCACAGTGGTTTTTATTCTTTTTTATATATTGTTTTATAGGCTGGGTATGGGAGAGCTGTTATGTATCAGCTAAGTCTGGCAAATGGTTAATAGAGGATTCTTACATGGACCAGCATTGCTATATATGGTTCAGGAGCTATTGTGATACTTGTAAGCACAATAGGTGTAAGAGAATCTATACCACTTATATTTTTGTTTGGTATGATATCTTCAACCATACTTGAGTTTGTTACAGGGTACTGTATGGAGCGTATGTTTGGAGTCAGATACTGGGATTATAGTAAGAAACCATTTAATCTTATGGGACATATATGTCTTTTTTCCTCAATAGGATGGGGGATATTTTCTGTATTGCTTGTCAGAATAGTGCACAGGCCTATAGAGAGCGTTGTATGTATGATTCCAGTAACAATAGCAGATATTATTGCATTTGGTGTGGCTATTATTATGACAGTTGATTTCACCCAGTCATTCAATGAAGCTATGGATCTTAAAGCAACTATTGAAAGAATAGCTAGCAGTAACCAGCAGATAAAAACAATTGCAAAAAGAATCGAGGTTGCAACTGCATTTGCAGAAGATGATTATAACAAGATGAAGGAAAAACTTGCAGAGGGCAGGGCAACAGTTATGAATAATGTAAGTAAAGCAAAGGGAAGACTTACATTTGAGAGAAATATGGATGAAAGAAAGGGCGTTAAGCTTGCAACGCTGCAGAAGATGAGTGAAGCGATAGTTGAAGGCCTGAAGAATAAGCTTATGGATGAAAAGTACGCAAATCAGCTGTTAGAAACACTTGAAAATGAAAAGGTTAATCTTAAGACGGATAATAAGAAAAGCTATAAGAGTGTATTCAGAATGGTTAAGCGTAATCCAGGAGCAGTATCAAGAAGGCATTCGGCTGAACTGGATGAGATTAAGAAGCTCATAAAATAGTTAAGTGAGGAATTAGGTATTCAGATGGAAAAGATAGTGATATACAATGTTAAGCATGTTAAGGATATAATAAAATGTGCGGCTAACATGAGAATTAAAAGTATAGTGCTTAGTGATGATATGTTATCAGATACGCTTGGTGATATCCTTGTAAGTGCCAGTGATTACAAAGCAGGTGATGAGCTTCCTGAAAAGTCAGAAGCTAAGCCTGGCATTGTTATATTCTGTGATGTTACTGATAAACATATAGACAAGCTTCTTTTTGAGATGAGGACAGGCAACAGTGAAGTGGATTATAAGGCAGTGAAGACAAAGACTAACAGTCAGTGGACGATAACAAGAATACTTGCACAGATGGAAAAAGAAAGCATGGAGTATCGTATGAAAAGCAAAATATAACAAATGAAAATACAACAAATGAAAATACAACAAATAAAAATACAATAAATGAAAATATAATGAACAATGAAGAACAACAGATAATAGTAAATAAAACAAATAGTAATAAAAAAAGGCAGACAGGAAAGGAGAGAAATCATGAACAATATTATATATGTAACAACAGAAAGCTTTGAACAGGAGGTTCTTAAGTCTGACAAGCCAGTGCTTGTTGACTTCTTTGCAGAATGGTGCGGACCATGTAAGATGGTAGGTCCGGTGCTTGAAGAGGTGGCAGCAGAACAGGATGCTGTAAAGATATGTAAGATAGATGTAGATAAACAAATGAGTCTTGCATTAAAATATAATGTGGCATCAATACCTACAATGCTGCTGTTTAAGAATGGCCAGGTATCAGCAACCAATATTGGCTATATAGATAAAAAACAGATTATGGAGTTTATAGCCCAATAAAACAGTTGATTTAAAATACTATCCAAAATACTAGGGGTATTGTTTCTAAATTAATACGCATTTATTGTATAAAACTAAAAACAACTAAAAAATGTATTGAAATTAATTGACAGGGATGTTAATATACCCTTGCGAGAGTTAGTTAAGAAATTAACATTTCGCTTTATATTTTTTGAGAGTTTTGTATACAATATACAAACTATTATACAAATTAACAGTTATTTTATTAAGGAGGAACCAATAATGGTAAATTTTGATCAGTGGAATGGTTTCAAAGGTAGACTTTGGAAAGAAGAGATCAATGTAAGAGATTTCGTTCAGAACAATTACAAGCCATATGATGGAGATGAAGTTTCCTTGAAGGACCTACAGAAGCTACTAACAAGCTCTGGGGAAAGCTTCAGGAATTACAGAAGGAAGAAAGAGCTAAGGGCGGCGTACTTGATATGGAAACAAAGTTGTTGCTGGTCTTACAGCTTATGGTCCTGGATATATAGATGAATCTATGAAGGAGCTTGAAAAGGTAGTTGGTCTTCAGACAGATAAGCCACTTAAGAGAGCATTTATGCCTTATGGTGGTATCAAGATGGCAGAAGAAGCATGCAAGAACTATGGTTATGAACCAGATCCAGAACTTCATAAGATCTTCACAGAATATCATAAGACACATAACCAGTGTATTCGATGCTTATACACCAGAGATAAGAAAGGCTCGTCACAGCCATATCATCACAGGTCTTCCAGATACTTATGGTCGTGGACGTATCGTAGGTGACTACAGAAGAGTTGCTCTTTACGGTATCGACTTCCTTATGGAAGAAAAGAAGAGAGATCACGCTAACTGTGGTTGTGGAACAATGACAGATGACGTTATCCGTTTAAGAGAAGAAATATCTGATCAGTACAAGGCACTTGCAGGTATGAAGAAGATGGCTGAAAGCTATGGTTATGATATCAGCAAGCCAGCTACTAACGCTAAGGAAGCTGTTCAGTGGTTATACTTTGGATATCTTGCAGCAATCAAGACACAGAATGGTGCTGCTATGTCTGTAGGTCGTGTATCTACATTCCTTGATATCTATATTCAGAGAGATCTTGAAGCTGGTACTCTTACAGAGAAGGAAGCTCAGGAGCTTATTGATCATTTCGTTATGAAGTGTAGAATGGTTAAGTTCGCAAGAATTACATCATACAACGAATTATTCTCAGGAGATCCTACATGGGCTACTCTTGAAGTTGGTGGTACAGGTATCGATGGACGTTCAATGGTTACAAAGAACGACTACAGATTCCTTCATACACTTGAGAACATGGGACCTTCACCAGAACCAAACCTTACAGTACTTTATTCTTCAAGACTTCCAGAAAACTTCAAGAAGTATGCTGCTAAGATTTCTGTTGATACATCTTCAATCCAGTATGAGAACGATGATGTTATGAAGGTAACATGGGGCGATGATTATTCAATCTGCTGCTGTGTATCTGCTACACAGACAGGTAAGGAAATGCAGTTCTTCGGAGCTAGAGCAAACCTTGCTAAGTGCTTACTTTACGCTATCAATGGTGGTGTAGATGTTAAGAACAGAGAACAGGTTGGTCCTGCTTACAAGCCAGTTACTTCAGAATATCTTGATTATGATGAAGTTGTTGATAAGTTCGATGCTATGATGGATTGGTTAGCTGATCTTTATGTTAATACACTTAACCTTATCCAGTATATGCATGATAAGTATTACTATGAAGCTGCTGAGATGGCTCTTATTGATACAGATGTTAAGAGAACATTGCTACTGGTATCGCTGGATTCTCACACGTTGTAGATTCACTTCAGCTATTAAGTATGCAAAGGTTAAGACAGTACGTGATGAGACAGGTATCGTTGTAGATTACGAAATCGAAGGCGACTTCCCTAAGTATGGTAACGATGATGACAGAGCTGATGATATCGCTGTATGGTTACTTAAGACATTCCTTGAGAAGATTAAGAAGAGACATACTTACAGAAATTCAGAGCCAACAACATCTATCCTTACAATTACTTCTAACGTAGTATATGGTAAGTACACAGGTGCTATGCCTGACGGACGTAAGCTGGTACTCCACTTTCTCCTGGTGCTAACCCAAGTTATGGTGCAGAGCAGAATGGTCTTCTTGCTTCACTTAACTCACTTACAAAGCTTCCTTACGAGTGGGCATTAGATGGTATTTCTAATACACAGACAATGAACCCAGACGCTTTAGGACATAATGAAGAAGAAAGAATTAACAACCTTGTTAATGTTATGGATGGATACTTTGATCAGGGCGCTCATCACCTCAATGTTAACGTATTCGGTAAGGATAAGTTACTTGATGCTATGGAACACCCAGAAAAGCCAGAATATGCTAACTTCACAATCCGTGTATCTGGTTACGCTGTTAAGTTCATCGACCTTACAAAGGAACAGCAGATGGATGTTATTTCTAGAACATTCCATGACAGAATGTAATCATACGAATAGTATAAATGCTTGAAAATTAAATGGGATAAAAGTGGCTTTAAGTTGCTTGTTTACTGGTGATAAGTTACATTAAGTTATAACAAAAAATGAAAAAGCACCTGTATTCAAAAAATGCAGTACAATCTGAGATGATTGTACTGCATTTTTGAATTTCATTATACATTAGAAAGTCCTGTACGATATTTTTATGAAAAAGTTGTAAAGTGGTGTTATACAGGAATGAGGCAGTAATCGCAAACACAATCCACAATACAAGATGATATTCTTTTTTTCTGGATGTTTCTGTGATATACTTATATGCAGTCGTATCAGACCGGAAAGGAAATATTATGTTACAAAAATTATATGTTTTTTTCAGGAAAGAAACCGTTTTGTCAATTGCAGTGATCCTGGCGCTTCTTTCTATGTTCTGGGTCAGACCGGATAAGGCTTATTTTACTTATATCGATTTCAGGACTCTCGGGCTCCTCTTCTGTTTGATGGCAATTGTAGCTGGTTTGAAGGCTGTTGGTGTTTTTGATATACTTGCCCAAAAATTGCTGATGGGAACATCGGGAACTGTGGGTGTGATCAGGCTGTTGGTACTCTTATGTTTCTTCCTGTCAATGGTGATCACCAATGATGTGGCATTGATTACTTTTGTTCCTCTTGCACTGATCATTGTGCATAAACTGCCAAAGGAACTGGGCAATTACTGGCTTCTTAAAATAGTAGCCATGCAGACAATCGCTGCTAATCTCGGAAGCATGCTCACACCAATCGGAAATCCGCAGAACCTTTATCTATATGCCAGAGCAGGGATGTCCGCGGCAGAATTAATAACCCTGATGCTTCCCTATTCCGCCACAGCACTTATCCTTCTTCTGATATGGATACAGGTAGCCGCTGCCAAAGCACCTCACGTATGCGGTTCCGAAAAAGATAAAACTCTTTTGGAATTCTCTGACAGAAAAGAACTTAACATGGAATACCTGGCCACTTACCTGATCTTATTTATAATCTGCCTGCTCACTGTTGCACGTATCATTCCATATCAGATTCCTCTTGTATTGGTTCTTATATATATGCTGCTAAGAAACAGGGAAAATATAAGCAGGGTGGATTACTCCCTGCTTGCCACCTTTATCGCATTATTTATTTTTATCGGCAACCTTGGAAGGATTCCGCAATTCAGCAGTTTTCTGGAAAGAATCATGGCAGGAAGGGAAACACTTACTGCTGTTCTTGCCAGTCAGATTATGAGCAATGTTCCCGCTGCGCTTCTTTTATCCGGCTTTACAGATAATTACCGGGCTTTAATTGTCGGAACCAATATTGGAGGTCTCGGCACACTGATTGCATCCATGGCAAGCCTGATAAGTTTCAAATATATTGCAAAAGAAAACAGGAATCTGAGAGGGAAGTATTTGGGAATATTCACAACCTCCAATATTATATTCATGATATTCATGTTAATATTGTATTTTTTTCTTAGATAAAGGTTTTCCCGGAATACTTGCAGATTTTCTGTGCCTGTCAGGAAAAAGAACCATTAAACCAGACAGGAAAGCACGTAAGTAGGATTAAGAGAGGATACAGATTATGGAAGATTCTTACGTATTACAACTATTAAAACCAAAGTTTAAAGATTTTCATTTGTGTTTCTGCGGATTTGCAGAATGCAAGCCATTACATAGCTATGGACCGGCCGCAAGACCCAATTATATTTTGCATTATGTAATGAAGGGCAAAGGTATCT
>ENA-OQER01000506-OQER01000506.1-human-gut-metagenome-genome-assembly--contig:-NODE-506-length-21125-cov-3.808506_pt1 | contig 21125 bp, 28 predicted proteins | sample MGYA00242797_ERZ504639 | MGnify/ENA primary metagenome ERZ504639 (study PRJEB26092, sample SAMD00036306) | human gut metagenome | host: Homo sapiens | study: EMG produced TPA metagenomics assembly of...
GGAACCTGTACCGGGAAAGAACGTCACAGACATAACTTTCGTATTTGTCAAGTATGCGGGGATATCGCCTGCGATGCTGCAATTTTGCAGTCAATGTGTCCTCATCCATTTTCAAGTACCGGCGCACCGTACTTCTATGCAGACCAAGCTGGAACGCAATCTGACTTTTGTTAAATCCTTTTAAATATAATTCTCTTATTTTGTACCACATGATGACTCTGTTGTTTGATTGGTGTCTGTATGCGTCCTTAGTTCTGTTCATATCATTTATATTATTGAAACGCAAATATAGACATTTTTAGGAGGCATGATGGCATATTTCCTTTTTCTAAAAGGACATGGGGCAAAGATACGGATTACAACTCCATACCTGTCCGTATTAATATTTTAATTTTAAAATTGTTTGATATTTTAAAATTAAAATATTCTGATATTAAAATGTTTTTAAATTGAACCGTCAGCATTCTTTTGAAAAAAAGAATATCCATTGATTTTCCACATAAGATCAAGTGTGGGTTACAGAATTAGGTGTCTGATATTTTTAATGATAATATAACATGTATGGGTAAATAAATATCATAAAACAACACCTGCATGACTTCATGTACAGGTATTTATGACTAACGTTTTAATATTTCAACATTTTGATATTTTAATGTTTTAATATTAAACACTTTAATGTATTGACATTAAGTATTGGATGGATATATTGAATGGCTATTTTTTTTAAAGTGACACGGCAATTTAGAATGTATACCTATCGGATTCGTGGAAAAAGAGGACCATTCAAAATAATCCTGCCCGCTTCTTTTTGTTCCTTCTTGACGCTACCAGGCATGTCCGGTTCTCCGCCATCATTTTCAGATTACCAATATTTTTATTCGTTCATGGACAGGAATGTTCATGCGCATTTCTATCGGCAATCTGATCATTACTGGCGGTATCCGCTTAATGAAAGAATACTGTCAGGTATTGTTCATTTTCTTTTTTTCGGGAAGATTATGCAGAAACAGGTGTTGTACTTTTCTTGATTTTCAGAATCGGTTTGATAAGTCTGCCGTATTGTCTTCCGGTTTGTCCACCGGCCACTTGCCGATAGCTTCCGAAGGAACCTCTTACAAAATGGCAATGCCAGTGCCTTTCAAGACCTGAAATCCGGCGCACATCCGTATCTGCCATATGACCTTGCAGTTTGTTCCTGTATGGACATAATATATATCCGTTTTTCTGTCACATATTTTTTATATTCATTTCATTCCGCATGGTCTTTTCTCTTTTCTTTGGAAAGGGCTCTGCCCGAGAAATTCCATTTCATCGAAAAAATAATAAGGAAGAGCAAGCAGACATCCCATTTCAATGGAATGTTCATCACGCAGAGCCGTGATTGTCAATAGGTTGTGAGATTTTTTGTAGACAAATTGTCTACTTTTCTGTAGATTTAAGTCTTCTTGTTGATTATCAAGTAATTGTGTTGTCTACATAAAATCGACATGTTTTTTATATATATTTGATTGTTAACAATTTGCGATGTAGACAAAAATCTACAGAAAAAAAGATGGAGGCAGCACAAAAAGGTTGTGCCGGTCCGCCCTTACATTTGCGGAAAGATTCAAGATTATGCAAACAAAAATTACAAAAACCATTCGTGTATCCATAGATGTGAAACAGCATCTGGACGAAATGAAAGGAAGCGTGTCGGCCAGTGAGTTCATTGAGACAATGCTGTCCTACTTTGAGCGGAACGGGGTGGATCCCCGAACGTCAATCAACGGGAAGTTCAAGACACTGGAACTTCAGGGAATCGAACGGATCATCAAAATCATCCGTGCCATAGAGAAAGACAAGATCGACAAGCTGCTTCCGGCGCCGGAAGCGCACAGTGATGAATTGCTGGACCGGGCCGACAAACAGGTCACCCAACTGAAAGCGGAAGTGGAACGCTTGAAGCAAGCAGGTGCTCCTGACGTGGAGGACAGACGGAAACTCGGACAGGTTGTCAGGCTGCTGGAAAACGCTTTCGACCAGAAGAACTTCAAGAAGGCGGAAAAAGGAACAGATTATTTTGTCGCACCGGTCTATCTGGAAATGTTGTTATATAAGGTAAAGGAAATATGTTCGTAAGAATACACAAGACAAGCAATATGCCGGGGATACGGAATCATAAAGGATCCTCTGCAATGTTAATAACCTATCTGAGGGACAAATGCATGGCAAGTGAAGAATACTATGATAATTTCTTTTCACATGACATGTGTCATATAACCCTGCGGAGGTTATACAAAGACTTGACAATAATCACAGAAGGCTGAAAAGGAAGGATGATAAGTTCTATCGGATTTCCATTTGTCCCTCACAGGAGGAATTGGCCGACCTGATCCGGCAGGTCACCGGACAGCAGGTGACGGAATTCGAGCAGCTCACCATGGAGGAACAGATTGAAGTGACTGACGAGTTGAAGAAATTTACAATACTATGCATGAGGTGTTATTCAATAAATTTCAGAAGGGAAAAGATAAAGGGAGTGGAGGATATTCTTTGGTTCGGAAGAATCGGTAATGCCCGGTATTATAAAGGAACAGACCGGGATGTGAAGGAGGGGCGGGCAAAGTCAGGGGATAGGAAACCCGGGCTGCAACTCCATGTTCATATCATCGTGTCACGGAACGATGTGACACAGACGGTAACATTATGCCTCTTGCCAACAGCCGGGGATCTGTTAATATCTTGAATGGTAAAAAGGGAATGATCGGTTTCGACAGGTGGCTGTGGTACACTGTATGTTCCCAGGCTTTTGATATATCATATAACCATTATTACTCATAAAACCTATAAATATGTTTGTAAAAGTACATAAACCGGTCAACACACCCTGTGTATGCGACAACAAGGACAGGTGCCGGGCACTGGTGGAATATCTGTTGAAGGAAAGTCTTGAAGACAAACCTTATTATGACACTTTCTTCTCCCATGAGGAGGATTATGTCGCACCGGTGACGGTCATGCAAAAGATTGACAACAACCACAAGAGCCTTAAAAAAAGAGACGATAAATTCTATATGCTGTCCATCAATCCCTCACAGGATGAAGCGGTCCACCTGATCCGGAAGGTTACAGGAAAGCAGGTGGCGGAATTTGAGCGGCTCACCGTGGAGGAACAGGAAAAGGTCATTCATGAGTTGAAGAATTACTCCCGGAACTGTATGGACCTGTATGCGGAGAATTTTCGCAGGGAGAAGATAAAATCAGGAAAGGATCTTGTTTATTTTGGGAGGGTGGAAACGGAACGCCACTACAGGAACAATGATGAGGATGTAAAGGAGGGACGGGCAAAAGCCGGGGACAGGAAACCCGGGCTGCAACTCCATGTTCATATCATCGTTTCGCGGAACGATGTGACACAGACGGTATCATTGTCACCGCTCGCAAAAAGCAAGGGATTTGTCCATGTCCTGGATGGCAAAAAAGTCATGATCGGCTTCGAACACATGGAGTGGAAAGCCCGGTGTGCGGACCGGTTCATCAGCATGTATGGTTACAAGGCCACGCACAGGTATTACGAGGACGGCAGGGAACACACCTACCATTATGTTCCGGGAAAGAACGAGGCGATGAGCATGGCCAAATCCGCCATCCTGCAGAAAGAATTCAGAAACGAGAGGAAGATGCTGGATGTGTCTTACCGGATGTTCCGTTTCATGGCGAATCCGAAACAGGCTCTCATAGCGGAAGCCAAAAGACTGGTAAAGGATGCGCTTACCGGAAAAATCTGAATCAATTTATGAATATGGATCATATGTTTATTATGAGACTGGCAGCCCTGCTTTTTGGCGGCGGCATTGCCAGCTGTCTGTTTCCGGGAAAATCCCGGATGTCACATGTCCTGTTCCTGCTGCTGGTACTTGCAGAAACAGCTGTCGCACATGCCACCACCCCCAGACGGGTGGTGGTTCCTGCTTCCGGGTGTCGTTTCCGTACTTCTCCGTCTTTCTTTCAAAGGAGGGACAGAAAGCGGAAAGGGCGGAAAAGCCCTGCTCTCCCTTCACGCTACGGACGGGACAATTATCAGATATTATTACTGGTTCTCCAATTTCCTTGTCTATGGAGGAGCCGGTTCCGGCAAGACCAAATCCATAGGCAAACCGCTGATGGAACAGTACATCAGGGCCGGATTCGCCGGTTTCATCTATGACTTCAAGGATTTTGACTATACCCGGACTGCATACAACCTGATCAGGAAACACGGATACCCCCATGAGTTCTATTATGTAAATTTCACGGACATGAACCGGACTTACCGCTTCAATCCGCTGGACAGGAGGAATATAAAGGACAGGACGATGCTCATGCAGCTGATGGAGGACGTACTGGGCGCGTTGATGCCGCCCACATCCAAACAGGACGAATGGTATACGGGAGCGCTTGGCATCCTGAACGGCGTGGCGTACAGGCTTTGGGACGAGTTCCCGGAATGCTGCACGCTGCCGCATATCGTCAACTTCGTGATGAAGGCCGATACGGGACAGCTTCAGGAATTCCTGAAGCTGAACGATATCAGCGCCATGATGGCGGGGGCGTACCTCAAGGCGGAAGGCAGTGAGAAAACACAGGCCTCCTATGTGTCCACTCTCAGCAACTATGTGGCGAAGCTGGCCACCAATGAGAACATATGCTATGTGCTGACAGGGAATGACTTCGACTTCAATCTGATTGATCCTGAACATCCGAAACTTTTTGCAATCAGCAACAACTATGCAACGGAGTCGGTGATATCCCCCGTCATCGCCATGGTAATGAGTATCGCCTCGCGCTCGTTTTCCATGGAGAACAGGGTCCCCTTTGTTTTTATCCTGGACGAGATGACCACCTTCAAGGTGCGTGACTTCGAGAAGCTGCCTTCCGTCCTGCGCGAGTACGGGGCGGCGTTCCTGCTGCTCACCCAGTCCGGAGCCAAGCTGGAGAAACTGTACAGCAAACTGGACAGGTCGTCCATTGAGGCGAATTTCGGAAATATCTTCCTGGGCCGCACACAGGATGTGGAGGCATTGAAATATTACCCTCTCTTTTTCGGGAAATACGAGAAGGAGAAGAAGTCCACCAGTTCCGGCAGCAGCGGTGGCGGCCGTAATTCCAGCGTGACCATCAGCACACAGAAGGAAGAGATATATGAATCGAAGGACTTCGCTTCATTGGAACCGGGGGAATTTATCGGAATGGGAAACCGTTCCAATATCAAAGGGCATTTCAGAAAGAAGTTCAGGCTGTTCGAACTGGAGGAGGAACCGCTGCCGGTAGTCGCGTTCAGGACGGAGAAGGAAATATCTGACAATTATACCAGAATACTGAAAGATATCGAGAGGGTGCTTGGGATGGAAGAGACGGAGGAGGATGTAAACTCCCTGTTCGCTTCCCGGTGAAACATGTACTGCTGCGGATATCGGTTTCCCATCTGCAGCAGTGCCCCTTGCAGGGGTACAGGTTATTTACAGGCTTGCGAGCCATTTCTTCCCAGATTTGGTTTTGAGCCAAATCAAAAATGCTCCTGCTACTATAATGCCTGCGGTGAATATTGCTGCTAACATTTCCATATTGTGTTATTTTAAAATTAAGTTTCCAATATTGGCTAAAATTATGGTCAGTGTAATTCCGGCTACTAATATATACCAATTTATTCCTACTTCAATATTAGTGTATAGTGGAGTTACACCACCTAATACCAATGCAACAAAAGTCAGTTGGGAAAGGTTGAAAAAATATCCTGCGAGTTTATCTCGTCTAGTTTTATCTTTTTCTTTCCGTTCTTTATTTGCTTCCTGTTGTTCACTCCAACTTCCCATATTATAATTTTTCCAACCATCCGGTTTTTCCAATAAGCGGCACGATGCCAAAATCGGATATTGGACCTTACCAAAGTTTGTTGCAGCAAAATTACCAATAATATGGCAGGATTCCAAACATTCCAATATTAAAATACCGAAACATTAAAGCATTAAAATGTCCGGATGCCTTCCTTTGAAAAAGGAAACGGGTACTCAGGAGCTCCGTCCAGCTCCTTGCCGAGCCCTTCCGCATAGTGCCGCATCACATCATCACGGACATCCTTTCTCCTGTTTTCCCGCCTCTCTCTTTTTCTCCATATCCTTTTCAACCAGGGTTGTGATCACCTTGGATGGGGAGGAATTATGGATATACATGAACAATCCCGGATTTTCTTTCAGGGCGACAATCACCGCCTTCTCGCAGGGTTCCTCTATATATCTGACCGTTTCACAATCTTGTGACACCGCACTTATCTGTAGTTTTTCAGATGGTCTGGATATATACATGATATTGTCCGCACATGCGCTGACCGCCGCATACCTGACCTTTTCCGTCGGGGATCCGATATAAATGAAAAGCTCCGGATCGGCCGTGACAGCCCTTATCTGAACCTTTTCGGTGGGATGTTCAATGAATATGATGGAGCCGCAGTCACTCTCCACAGCCTGCATCTGGAGGTTTCCGGACGGGTTATCCATATAGATGATCTGTCCACAGTCACTCTTCAGCACCTCGGACTTTACCTTTTCCGTCGGTTTGTTGATATACAGGAACACTCCTGTATCCTTCCTGACCGCTTCCAGCTGTACTTTCTCGGATGGCGCATCAAGAAGCATGATCAGGGAGGCATCCTTTCTGACCACCTCCAGCTGTACCTTTTCAGACGGCGCGCCGATGAATTGTATCATCTCCGGATTTTGTCTGACAACATACAGCTGGGCTGCCTCGGACGGGTGTTCCATGCCCATTATCTCCATCGGATCTTTCCTCACCTTCCGCAAATCTGCTCCGGACAGATTGTCAATCAATCTTTTCAATATATTTTTTCTCATCTTTATACTTCTCTTTTCTTCAGTCTTTGATCATATTTCCTGAGCGGCAGCCGAATGAACCTGTTTGGCAATCTGGAAGGCCTTCAGGCCGTAGCCCGCCGGTCCCTTGACAATAGCGAACACCGAGTTTCCCGATGCTCCGGGCAAAGCGGTCTTGTTACCTTTCAACATCTCGCTCATGGCCTTTCCGGATACCCTGCCTATGTCAACCCCGTGGGCCCTCATGTCTTTCAGGATATCCGTCGCGTCAAAACTCTCCCCGTTGGTACGGAGCACCGCACTTCCGTTCCTTATTGTCAGTTCACGCGGCCGCCCTTGAACCTCATTTCTCCGGAGGATGGTTGCGCTTCCGTTGCCTCCGTTTTCTCCACGACAACAGTCTTTTCCGGAACAGCGGAAGTTTCCAGGACCGCCTCTTTCCTGAACGTGCCGACTGCCGCGGAAATTTTTCTTGTACGGTAGGCTTCCGCCTTTTCCGTCGCTTCGTATCTGGCGTCGTAGGTGTCCATATGCCCGGCATCCCGCATAAGCTCTCCATATCTCTCCTCTATTTCCCCGAGCCTGGTAAAAGATTCTTTACCGCTTCTGAAATGTCCTCCTTGAAACGGATGCCTGCGGTTCCTCCGGGCATGACGGAACCGAGACATGACAGGCATGCCTGCCGGGACGGGTTCTTTATCCTCAGGATGTTTGCCGGACTGTCATGCACCGCCATCAGCTGGACTTTCTCCGTGGGATTCCTGATATGGCCTATCAGGGAGGAATTTCTGCCAACGGCCAGCATCTGTGCCTTTTCCGTGGGGGTTCTCACGAGTCTTATCAGGGAGGCGTCCCCGTTAAGGACGGACAGCTGTACTTTTTCCGCCGGTTCGCTGATAAACCTTATCAGTTCCGGATCCTGTCCGACCGCATACAACTGGGCCTTCCAGTCGGGTACGCTTATCTCCCGGATGAGATGCGGGTCCTTCCTGACAACGGAGAGCTGCGTGTTTGCGGAAGGGCTGCCGATAGCGGTGATCAGTCCGGAATCCGCCATCACAGCCAGCAGCTGCGCCCTCTCGCATGGATTTTCCAGAAGGGTGATCATTTCCGGATTCCGTCTGATGACCAGCAGCTGCATCTTTTCCGTGGGTTCATGGATATAGCGTATCATTTCCGGATTTTCGGCTATGGCGGCCAGACAGACCTTTTCTGTCGGCTCACGGAGCTGGAGCAGACAGTCCGCCTTTTGTCTGACAGCGGCCAGCTGTACCTCTTCCGTAGGATTGTCCAGAACCGAAACCAGATCCGGATTCTGCCGGACGGCGGCCAGCTGCATCTTCTCTGACGGATTCTCGACCGCGGTGATCAATTGCGGGTTTTTTCCCAGTTCTCTGAGCTGGGCACGTCTTATAAAAAAATCTGTTATTCTCATATATGTATGCCCGTCATGCCGGTGGCTCAGCGTTTGGTTATCATAATTCTCTTTGACTGATGAGGAAATTTTTCCGCTGATGTCCGCTATGCGCACACCGTAGCCGGAGGGCTGTTTCCGGATAGAGAACAGCATTTTCTGTTTTGCAGGGTTCAGGACGGTTCCCCGGCCCCGTAACATGCTTTCCCATTGGCTGCCGGATATGTTCCTGACATCTATTCCGGCTTTTTCCAGCCCCTTCAATATGCCGGTGGCGTCATATTGGTTCCCGTTGGTACGTATGACCGCGCCTCCGGATGTGATCTCTATCTCACGACGGCCGCCCTTGAAAAGAAGAGGGGGCGTCATGCTCTTGTCCGGCGCGGCTGCTTTCTCATAATGGTTGATTGCGACCTTGCTGCCTGCCTTGATTATACTACGGAGATGCGTATCCAGATCGACGTGACGGAACGAGGCTGTCATGACCGGCGTGCCGTCTTTTTCCGACACCGCTTTCCTTGCGCATACGCCAAGTACCTCATGGAGTCTTTCCGCATCCTGATTATATGCCTTGTATTCATCCCCCACACGGATGAGGGCCATTGCATCCGGATATTGTTCTTTCGAGCGGTCATACATATCGAGAATGCCGGAAGAGACCGTTTCATTGTTTCTTTCTTCTTTTATGGGAAGTGGGGATATGTCCTCTTCCCTGGCGGATGTGTCTGCAGGGTGTGCTGTTTTTCCACACTTTCCTCTATCATGGCGGATGCTTGCCGGCCTCCCGTAACACACTCATGACATAGCCGGGGTCCTCCTTCAAATTTGACAGCCAGCTTTTCAGATACTGTGCGTTCTCCTTTCTCGGAGTTACGGCTATTCCCAGATCCCTGCCTGTGACGGCAGCAGTGAATTCGGCGATGATTTCCTCCCGGGCATATCCGCACGTTCCGAACGGGTGATGCAGGCCGCGGTCCAGTCGTGAGGAATGCCCGGTGGAGTGGGCCATTTCGTGAAGGGCGGTCATCTGGAATGATTCCATGTCCTTGAATTGTCCCGGAGCCGGAAGAACGATCCTGTCTTTGGACGGGCTGTAATATGCCCTGTCCTGCACCTTCAGTTCTATGGGACAGAGCCATTTCTGTTCCTTTATCATTTTATCCAGCCGGGGGTTCCCGTTTCCTTTTACGTTGTCCGCTACGGCAGGACCGGAGAATCTGACCCTCATGTCCTCATACCGCTCCGGATATTTTTCCTTGAAATCCGTCTGGTCTATGTTGAATACATAGAAATGTTTCATGAAGGGAGTCACCTTATATTCCTGCTTCTGAAGTTCCGGGAGGCTTTTGTAATCATCGAAGCTGATTTTTTCTCCCGTCTCTTATGCTTCACGGTGATATCGTAAAAAGTCACGGGAAGGGCGTGCGATCCTTTTATGACCATCAGGTTCTCATCCTTCAGCTGACGGAAGGTCATGAATACCGGGAGGGTGTATCCCATCCTGTCCATCTCCATGTAGAGCATAAGACGGTTCATGCTGTTGTACGGACGTCCTGATATGTTCTGTGGCAGGCCGGTACGGGGGGTGAACCAGGGCTTCTGCCATTCACCGGCGGACATCTGCCTGATCTTGTCAATCATCAGTTCCGCATATCTTTCCAGTACCTTCCCGTTCATGGCAGCAGTTCCTGATAAAGCCTTTCCTCGTATTCCTTCAAAAAACGCACCGCATCCGCTGCTGTGGGACAGGTGATGCCATTGCCCCGGGCATAGTCCGAAAACGGTTCCTTCAATTCCGGATTGAGCATGACATAACCAAGCATGTCCAATTCCCCGTTTTCCACCTTGTGTATCAATTCCATTTCTTCCATTGTGTATTTTTTATGGTTAATGGGACAAATGTAAGGGCGGACCGGCACAACCTTTTTGTGCTGTATCCATATTTCTACAAAAAAAAAGAGATCTTCCCTTTTCTTTCTTTGGCAGTTTAATGTATTATTCGTATATTTGCAGTGCCAAAATTACCCACGAATAAATTTCGTATTATAGAGCGTGTGAATGCTCATATTTTTGATGGGCTTTTTTTATGCCCTAAATTATCATTTTTGCTGTTTTTAGCAAAATGATGCATATAAAGGATACTGTAGAAGTCGCAACTTGTTGTGCAAACTACGGCTGCCTTTCCCGACTACATTTTTGCTCTATGAGCGAAATCTGTGGGTGTTTTGGCGAACTTGGGAAACGGCGGCCGTTCTTGTGTTCTATATAATTGCCGAAACGCCAAAATACTCACAGTTATGAAACAAACAGTTTCTATTTTTGCTCCCGACATAAATATCGCAAGCAAATCTTCAGCTATTCAATTATGGCTGAATCGTAAAAACCAATTCTTTTCTTCTGTACTTGAAGAGGGCGTATCCAACCGCCAGGTCCTGCTGCTTGGTCATGCCTCTTTTGTTTTCTCTGCATTAATATGCGCATCTTTCGTATCACAGGTTCCTGCTCTGATTTGTCTGTCCTGGTTCATGGTGGCATTGCGGCTTTGTGTGAAAGGAGGCCTGGGATGAAGTTCATTATAGAGCCTTCCGCGGCTCCCGGTATGATCCGTCTTCCTTTGAAAAAAGAAATGAAAGTTCCTTCGTTATGGGAGATCATGGTATCAAAATATTTTAGTGTTAAAATATATAAATATTAAAGCATTAAAACATCAAAATATTGGAAAAGAGAATTATTTTCCTTAACTTCGTAACACACTAAAAAACAAATAGATATGGTGAAAATTATAGCAGTCCATAATCAGAAGGGTGGAGTTGGCAAGACTACTACCACTACCAATGTGGGGTTCGAACTGGCACGAAAAGGATACAAGGTCCTTCTTGCTGATTTGGATCGCAAGCCACTCTGACCGCGGCTTTGGGGGTGACAGATCCGGAAGAAACGGTTTTCTCGGCCTTGCAGGGTGCGGTGGATGGCAAGGAAACGCGGCTTCCATGGATACGGTTGCAGGAGAATATATCCCTGTGCCCGTCATGCAGGAAAATGGCGGATGCGGAGTATCTTCTGCAGAACGAATACGGGAGGGAAAACTTCCTTAAAGAACTGGCTGCCAGAACGGATGGAGGGTACGATTTTGTGCTTCTTGACTGCCCGCCGCTGTCGGACTGATCACGGTCAACGCGCTTGTGGCCGCCACCGATCTGATTATACCGGTGCAGCCGGAAGTGGCTTCTTTATATGGTCTGGTTTCCATCCTGGATACGGTTGCTGTAATACAGAGGAAGATCAACAGGGGACTGAACCTGCTCGGCATGCTGGTGACACAGTATGACAGAAGGACTACATTGCATGCGGAGATATTGGAAGCGATGCGGAAACAGTACGGGGAAACGGTCTTTTCCACGGTCATCAGCCGTTCCATCAGGGTGGCAGAGTCCATGAGCAGAAAGACGGATGTCGTATCTTACAGCAGGAACAGCAGTGGAGCGGCGGACTACCGGTCCCTTACCCGGGAGATCCTGTCCAGATTGAATATGGTTGACAACAAATAAAAGTAAATAAAGAATATGGGAAAATTTATTGGAATTGACGAGATTCTGCAGGGCGGAACACCAAACCGTCCCACACACTCCACTCCGGAGGAGGGGAAGAAAGGGGAAGCACTGGCCAGAACCTCACTGGAGTATCCGTTGGAACTGCACCGCAAGGTGAAGAAATACGCTGTTGACGCTGGAATGAAGGAGAAGCAGGTCATAGCACAGGCTATACGGGAATTCTTCGAGAGAGTGGAGAAAGAATAAAGAACATAAAATTGAAGAAAATGAAGACATTCGGATATTTGTTGATGGCGGTCATGGCGTGCATGACATGTTCCTGCGGGATGAGGAACCGCTGCCGGACCCGGTTCCTCCCGTAATGGAGCCGGAAAATCCCGGAAACCCGGAAGAGCCGGATACGGGAAAGGTGTACCTCGGCATCGCCTATCATCGAGAACATGCAGGAACAGAGGGCCGTGGTGGAGAACTGGAAGGAGGGGCATTGCCTGGGAGTGACAGCTGCAGGGGATGTGAACATACCCTTCACTTTTGACGGCAGGCGGTGGAAAGCCGGAAAACAGGTGGAGGTGACGGCTGAGCAGAAAGTGTCCGCCTATTATCCTTATAATGTACAATATACGGACATGACCGCCATACCTGTGGACATCACGACACAGGAGGATTATATGTATGGAGAAGGAGGGGTAAGCGTTGAGAAGCCGAGCGCGGCCCTTGTGATGAAGCATGCTCTCTCCCTGGTCAGGATCCTGATAAAAAAGAATGATTATACAGGTGACGGGATGGTGGATGCGGTCACTTTTGGAGGTGTAAGGCTGTCTGCGTCCATGGATGTCACGTCCGGAAAGCTCCTTCCGACAGGACAGCCCGGAGAATATAAGGCCGGAGGGAACTACACACTGGACGATGCCTCTCCGGTATATGTGGAGGCGATCCTGATGCCTGTGGGTACGGCTGAGGGTATCACTGTCAATGTACATGTGGACGGGAAGGATTTCACCTATGCCCTGCCGCCTACCCATGTGTGGAATCCCGGCATGATCTATACTTACACTCTGAATATGAAATCCGGTTATAACTGTGAGGTGGACGTGGACCATGTGCCGATGGATGAGGAGTATTGGAGCACTTTCGGAAAGACCGACCGGATTGTCATGAGGGATTGCGGGACGGACAGGATTTATATATGGCCGAATTATACGTTCTATGGCTATGACACCTATACCGGTGAGGGTAAGGTCTGGGGATTCTTTTTGCGGTATAGAAACCGTGGAGGTGGGGAAGACTTCGCCGGACAGGCACGGTTCGTGCTGATGGATGGGGACAGGATTGTGGAACAGTACCAGCGTTTGATATCAAATGCGGAAACGGTGCATGGGACGGATACTGCAAGTATTGTTATGTGCAGGCCGTGCCGGGGACATACCGGCTGGCAGTGCTGTTCAAAAAGAACGGGGAGTCAGCCTGGTTCAAGCCTTACGGATACGATCAGAATTCCAATGATGGGGAATGGATGTATGAGGTGAGACCGGCCACTGATATGCCGGCACTTCGGATGATAACATTGGAGAACCAGAAATGCAATACGTTTCTGGCATATCCTGTACCTGATAATGACTGGTTCAATATAGTCTATACGCTTTCAAACAAAAGCAGGAAAGCCATGAAAGGGACTGTAAAGGTTGTATGGGAGAGGGAGTTCAAACTGGAATCCAACTCCTACAGACCGAGTGATAAAAAGGAGAACAAGATTGATGACTATGAATGGCGCGATGAACTGGGAAGCTGCACTGTTGACATAGCGGCAGGAGTACGTTTTTGGAAAGGGATAGTATCCTGCAAGTTCCCGATTCAGCGAGCAAATCCAAGAGATCCTGTTAGCGGTGTTGGTTATTGCACTCCGATAGCCCATTTGTATTATCGGGAAGAAGGAAGCTGTGAGTGGAAGCTTTTGCGGTGTGACACAGAATACCTGTTCAACCGGAACTATCCGGGTTCCGAGTCTGCAAAAATGGATGAAGCGTTTAATTACTTAGGCATTATACCCCAAAGTTGGTAAAAGACGATAACAGGCCCCATTCTTCCTAAAGAAAAAAGATAAGACATGATAGTCAATGTACCGATTTACAGGAGAACCGCATAGAAAGATTTCAAGATCTTCTTTACACTCCTTATAATAAATCTGGCTGTTAGTATTGATGTTTGGAATAGTGCGGTTTATGATAATGACAGCCGGTATGTGCAATGTGAACAAGCTGGAATGCCTTTTTCTGAAGGATTCCGGCTTGTTTATTACATGGCTGAAAAAACAAGACAAATAAGAGGGATGTGTCCATAGTGTTCCTGGAACATCCGGTATTTGGGTAGAACTCCGGTAGAAAATGTTTTCTCCACCCTTTTGAAGGAGAAAAAGTACGGACAGACGGTCTTGCAATCGCTCCGTTCCGGTGTTTTATCTTGAGTTTTGTTATGTTTTTTATTTTCTACATTGTTCTACCAGTAGGGCGGGGAAAGTAATGATATCACACTTTTATCAAGGAATTACATATAGAATGCAGGGTTATATTGGTCAGATTTAGTATCTTTGCAAAAAATGGTACTGATATGGAGGACAAGTTGATTTCCCGATATGATATTTTAGTGAACCGGTACAAGGAACTTGTATCTGAGAAGCTGAGCAGAAAAGATTTTATAGAATACAATGAAATTCTATTCTCGGCGCATAGCTGTGCTATAGAGGGGAACAGTTTTTCAGTGGACGAGACCCGCACCTTGAAAGAAAAAGGGCTGGGCATGATCCCCAAAGGCAAGACCTTGCTGGAGGCATTTGAAATCCTGGATCATTTCCAGGCTTATGAATATCTTCTGAAGAATTTGGACAGGCCGCTGACCGAGGAACTCCTGAAGGAAACCCACCGGCTGCTGACGGAACATACCCTCTCTTACAAGACCCAATACGATGAAATACCGTCCAACCCGGGAGAATATACAACAGTGGACATGTGTGCCGGTGATACGATATTTGGGGACCATGAGCAGCTGATAAAGCAGGTCCCCCGCCTGTTACAAAGCACCCAGCAGGTCCTGGACTCCGGGAAGATCCATCCGATGATCATCGCGGCAAGATTTCATGGATTTTATGAATATCTGCATCCCTTCCGGGACGGAAACGGTCGTCTGGGACGTCTGATGTCCAATTTTATATTGCTCAAAAAAGAACAGCCGCTGCTGATAATCCCCGGTTCGCAGAGAGAGGAATATATCACCGCCTTAAAATATATCAAAAAAGAGCGTACAGATGAATTTCTGATAGATTTTTCTTCCGGACATCCATAAAAAGGATGGAACAGGAAATAGAGGAAAAAAAGAATCTCACGGAGAATTTTATCAGGGGGATGGAATTTGTTAGAAATGTAAAATCATCCAATGATGACATTTCAGAAATCTAATATTACATTCTGACAGTCCGAACAGTACTTTGCAGGCGAACTTTTCAAAAGCCGGTAAAACGTTCTATTTCTCCATCCGGACAGGAAGAGGCAAACTGGATGTCTTTGATGAACGTGGTGAAACCACATTGCTGCCATCTGCTTCAGAAATAGTATTGAATCTTTCACCGGATGATGAAAACTTGGAACGAGGTGGTTACCTGATATCTCCAGAGCCGGAATCCGGTTGGAAATATGGAGAGGATGAATGGTATGTGAATGGCAACGGGATACCCTCCGGACAATATGGTCAATATTTATTTACGTACAATGATTACAGCCGTTATCCTGATGGAAGCAGATTCGTATACGATTTCAAAGCGGACAATCCTATAAAGGTGACTATACAGACTGGCATGTGGAGTAACAATTCTTTCTCCTTGTATACGCACGGTGATTTCAGAATTGGCTTTTCTGCTACCGGTCTGAGTTCCGGTCAGCAAACCCGTGAGTTCTCATATGGAGACCGGGTAACAATATATGCGGATGGTGCGGATTATGCCGTGCCGGGAGAAGGTGACCGCTGGAGATATAACTATCTGAGAGGTTTCTTTACTACCAGATGGCAGGCTTTGGACGATCTTGGGGAATACTCCCAGACATCAGCCGGTTCATATTCATTTACAGCGACAAAGGATATAACTATTAACATTGTATTCATGCCCACTATCAGATAAAATACAAGGGGCTGTCTTAAAAAATGACTTGACAGCCTCTTGTTATAATAGCCTTTATCTTGTCATACAAAATAAAAAAAGAACTTGTAACAGAAGTTAATGTGCAACAGATTTTGGTTTTACGCACAAAATAGGCAGAATTCCTGCCTATTTTTATAAGTGTGGAAACATTCTACATCAGACCACACTATATGAGGATTATTTCCATTTTTTTTACATAATAAAAAAAATGACAATTAACTGATAATCAGAATAAATATTCTTTTGGCATGGGAATTGCCTTATCATTATCGTAAAACAATAACCATTAAAAATATAAGATTATGAAAAAATTTTTTGTTGCAGTAGCATTGGTAATGGGATTAGGAACAACAGTGGCATTTGCCGAAAATTTGACCTCAGGTGTTGAAACAGTCATGGCAGTAAATGACTTCACCCCTATTGAAGTGAAAGACCTTCCGGCAGCGGTAACGGAAGCAATCGCCAAAAATTTTGCGGAATCAACCGTCAAGGAAGCGGCGGTGGAAGCGGCAGAGGATGGCAGCAAGACCTATCAGGTTGTTCTGACAGACAAGGAGGGAGCTGAAAGTACGGTGTTCTTCAATGAGAAAGGTGAAATACTGAAATAATATATTTTGCGTCTTTCTTGATAAAGAACTGAATTTGCCCTCATAAGAAGAGAACAGTTCTTATCAAAAGATACAGGGTCTTTATAAATAATTTCATTCATAAAGATTGTCGTTTTTTACTAATATTGAACCGTTTTTACAGGAGCAACTGTCCGAGATGAACAGTTGCTCTTTTTAATTTTTATGTTGCCGTTCATAACTGCCAGTACATTGTGAAAATCTATTTTAAGTATCCAATAGTTTGGCAGAGAAAGATGAGGTGTCAAAACACTGACATAACCTCATCTGTAATGCGAAATTAAATCAAAAAATATACCTATAGTTTCCAATTACCTTATCAACTTTGCCAACATTTGAAATAGGTTCATTGGAGCAAACAGTGACACCATCCACAACCAAAGTGAATGATTTTTCTTTGCTGGTCATGCTCTCAGACACCTCACCGTTATATCTGTCATAACTATCCAATCGTGATGCTGGAGATCCCGATGTGACTGCAAAGGTATAATTTTCCTCCCAAGAGTCGTAATTTCCTCTATCATCTTCCCGTTCTGTGATTTCAACACCATAAACAGTGTAAGTCGCTGAATGACCTGAGGTAACAGAAACAGATCTGGTTAATTGTCCCATTAAAACTTCATCTTTGAAAGAGACATTTATAATCGTAACAGATTGTTTAAAGTTCGCCTGCAAAGTACTGTTCGAACTTTGCAACTGCACAGTGGTGCTGGCTGAGGAGGCATTCATAATTTTTGCATCTCCTTTAGTCACAGTCCATCCGGAAAATGTGTATCCGGATTTTGCAACAGCGGTGATGGGGATATTGGTTTTTACTTTGTATGTTCCCCCTCCGGTAACAGTTCCTCCGGAGGTCGGATTGGCAGTCAGGGTCAAAGTACGTTTCTTTTCCTTGAACTTGCACTTGAATTTATGATCCTTGCCATTCAGAAAAACTTGATATGATACAGAACTTCCACTGCCTGTATAATTGTACTTTTGGGGTTCATCTGACGGTCCCCCGTAGAAATAGTCTATCTCATATCCGTCAGAGGCTTCAGCACCTACCGTGGGTCTTTCTTTACCATCATAAAGTCCCTCTCCATAAGCGGTACCACCGGTAAACGATACGGTACGTGAGTCCGCATCCTCTTCTCCGTCAACCTCGATAGTCACCGCGGTCTTTCCGGTTGTGAGCTCTTTTTCAATTTCTTCACTGCATGAGCAGCCTAAGAAGATGGTTGCCAGCAGCACAATGTAATGTAAATGATTTGTTTTCATAAATTGTATTTTGATAGTTTTTAATATGCAAATGTAAGTGGGAAGCAGCACAACCTTTTTGTGCTGCCCTTAACTAAATTTTAATTTTCAGTTGGATATCAAAAGATTTCTTGAAATAATATGTATTTCGTTCATTGTCATATTCAATTTCTGCACCCATGGCCCGGAGCTCTAAGAAGTAATTAATGATTGTATTGCGATGTACGCCCATTTCCTTCGCTATTTTCGCGGCACTTCCTGTATGTTCTTTTTTCAGCAGACGGGTCAGTGTCTGTAATCTTTCCATGTAGTCCAGTATTCTCATAATCCTCTTCTTTTTCTGATGTATGGCCTGACCGGCCTTCCGTACTTTCTCACCTCATAATGCAGATGGTTTCCCGTGCTTTTTCCGCTTGATCCGATGAATCCGATCACTTTGCCACTCCTGACCTCTTCCCCTTCCGGAACATAACAGGCGGACAAGTGCCCGTACAGGGTCACAAAACCATAGGCATGGCGTATCATCACACAGTATCCATATCCTCCCTTTCTTCCTGAGTATATGACCTTTCCATCAGCTGCGGCATGCACGGTCGATGCAAGTTCCGCCGCAATATCCACTCCTGAATGGAACCTGCGCTGTCCGGTAACCGGGTCGCTCCTCCATCCGTAGGCGGAACTGATACGGTGGAACCGGTGTACAGGGGGATGTACCGGTATCCTGTATTCCAGATGATGCCTCTCCACGATGTCCATGATCTCCCCGATGCGCTCAAGACTGGAACACCGGAGAGTGCGTCCTCCAATATGGCCCTTTCCTTATCAGGTACCGGACAGAAGAGGCATAGGAACAGAACTAGTTTCGTTATCATGTGGTATCCTTTATGGTTTTCCTACAATCTCCGGGAACAGTATCTCCGCATTGATCAGCTGTTTGTTCTTCAATTTGTAATAGAAATGTCTTCCCCCGTTTCTCTCCTGTATCTCTATGATGAGCACCTTCTTGTCCGGTATGGTGAATTTCGGAAGGGCGACCGTAAAGTCACATGAGGAAAGCGCAGCCACCTCCTCCGGACGGTTGAAAGAGAAGAGGGGCTGCTGCTCCAGCTGCTGGACGGCGGTCTTTTTCCGTTTTTTCGCATCCTGTATATAAAAACGGATGAAGTCCATGGTATAGCCGATCTGGGAACGGTTGTGCAGCCCGAAGCGGAACAGCAGGATATCATTGTCCACAAAGATATTGGTCACGCAGAATCTCATGCCGGCCACCTCGTCCCTGATATTGGTCAGCAGCTTCGGCCTCCGTGATATCTCTTTTTCAAGCAGTGCTTTCTGCCGGGTATTCCGCTCTCTTCCCTCCAGTATGGCCACCTGCTTCCTTTTGGTGTCCTGTTTGTCCACAATGAAGGAAAATCTTTCACATCCGGGCGCATACCGCAGGTCAAACGTATAGAACCTGCCGCTTTCGGTGATGGCGGTAAGGTTGGTCTGCAGGGCAAACGGCGACACGGCCTGAGTGCGACAATATTGTTCACATTCTCCGCTTTCTCCACCTGTACGGTGGTGTTTCCGAAATCCACATACACGATTTTTTCCGGATAGATCACATGGGTCAGTTTCTCGTCAGAAACCGGAAGAACCGCCGTTTCCGGCATGGTACCGCCCTCCTTGTAGACAGCCTGCGCTCCCTCGTCGAAGGATATGCAATAGGTGTAATACCTGCTGTCCTCCGTAACAACCGACAGGTTGGTCTCTCCTTTGAAATCCCTTACCGTTGATTTCAACCGGATGACGGACGGACATACCTGTATGACTTCCCCTATGATGTTCTCATCCCCCATGTTCAGGTATTTCACGGGAGTGGGGAATATCATATGGAGCGTCTTCTCATAACCGATCTTCAGGTTTCTGCACTCCAGCTCGTCAATACGGGGCTGCTGGGCTCTTCCTGATAAAAAAGCAAACAGGAGAAGTATTCCTGTGATGTAAATTCTGTTTGGTCTCATATGATTAATTCTATATTTTTGCGGCTTCATAAAAAAATATCTAACATGTACAGAAAAATAAATTCTCTTTTTATACGTCTTAAAAACTTCATACGGATTCACTTCAGCCGGAGCTACACAGCCTCTCTTGAAGGAGCCTATGATTTTACTGTCCGTAATTTTGGTCATCAATTCAAACTTCCCGATGTGCGTTTTCCAGTTGACAAAGACACCTTGAATGCCAATGACTTGCCGGAAGTATTCTCTTGTATAGTTGATTATATCGAGGAACAAGGAGAATCCAATATTGCATTCAGGTGTAATATAGTATGCATGGAAATTCATGACAGACTAAAAAGCCAATACAACATTGATTCGATTGTCACATCTGGTGATTGCCGGCTTAACGGGAATAAGATATGGTCTGCCACGAGAAGGCAGCTCCTCGCCCAATTTGGGCATAGGGTACCTACCATGTCCCATCATGTCTGGCTCACTATCGGAGAATATATAATAGATCCGACTATCATGACGACCATCCGCCAAAAAAAACGGGAGTTGTTTTCTAATAATATTTATGAGGTAACACATATGATATTCCTCTGTAAACATAAGCATAAAACCATGCGCTTGGAGAACGTAATCCTTGAATACAAGCCCCGTTTAGTAGGATGTGAATTTTATGAACATACTCAGTATGGCATTCCGGTCTTTTCCATATCTTCGGGTGCCCCATCAAGTAATTCGAGATAATTCGATATAAACAGGCGGAGTGGACACTATTGGGTTTATGTGTGGCCGGTGTCCCTCTTTTTCCCTTTCGGCATCTATCTTTCTGAGGATTTCGGCATAAGAAGGTGGAAGATCCGCGTATTTTTCTCTTTCCTTAGTGCTGTTCCTTCTGGCTTTCAGAAAGGTCGGATCTACCGTGTCGAAAATACAGTGGGCCTGGCGTATCAGCATTTCGACTGACGGGTATGTCATCCGGTTGTAGTTCCGGCAGACCCGGTAATCCACCCATATCCGGAATGAAGCATTGTCCGGTAGAAGGCTCTTGCAAATACAGGCTGGTTTGACCGGCCTTCTCCTTTACGATCCATGCGGGGAAACATGCTTCCGGTTCATATTCCGATCTTTCTATACCGGTATCGTCTGCTCCCGGATAACGGAGCCGTATCCGATACCTACTGAAACTTCGGGGCTTGAACGAATCTGCAGATACTGTTCATCCCAGTCATAAACCTGATGAAAGGCGGAGATATCGGGGGAGAGTAGC
>ENA-OQER01000507-OQER01000507.1-human-gut-metagenome-genome-assembly--contig:-NODE-507-length-21080-cov-8.307927_pt1 | contig 21080 bp, 29 predicted proteins | sample MGYA00242797_ERZ504639 | MGnify/ENA primary metagenome ERZ504639 (study PRJEB26092, sample SAMD00036306) | human gut metagenome | host: Homo sapiens | study: EMG produced TPA metagenomics assembly of...
GGCGATGAAAAAGTAAGGTAAATTCATCAAAAATCTATCACCAAACGCTATTTATCCTTTCTTTTTATACACAAAAGTGTAATTCTCAAGCCGCACTCTTGAGAAATACACTTTTGTGTCAAAGGCTTTTCCTATAAAGCTATACTTTTGCAGCAGAAAAATAAAAAAATCAAGCAAAACTGTAGCAATATGAAGGAAAAAGTAATTTTTACCACAGCATTGTGCCTCTCGGCTATGACTCCGATGATGGCGCAGAATATCACCGGCAAGGTGATGAACACCAAGGGAGAACCTTTGGCGTATGCAATGTAGTATTATTGAATAGAACTGACTCGGCTTTCGTCAAGGGTGCTGTGAGTGGAGAGGATGGCAGCTTTGTCATCGACTCTTCCTGCAATGGTGGAATCATCAAGGTGACCTCCGTAGGCTATAAGACAATCTGCAAGGATTGCACTGGTGAGAATGTGGGCATTATCAAGATGGAAGAAGACAGTAAGATGCTCGGCGAAGTAGTCGTGAAATCATCCCTGCCTAAGACTATGCTGAAGAATGGCGGAATGACAACAACCGTTGTCGGCTCTGTTCTTGAGAAGGCAGGAACCATGGAAAACCTGCTCGACCGCATCCCTAACGTTTCTGCCCAGAATGGCAGCATCAAGGTCTTCGGTCGCGGTGAGCCTATCATCTACATCAATGGACGACAGATGAGAGATAAGAGCGAACTGGACCGTTTGCATTCCGATAACATCAAGTCAGTAGAAGTCATCACTAACCCTGGTGCCCGTTACGCAGCCAGCACCAAGGCGGTCATCCGTATCACAACGAAGAAGATACAGGGCGAAGGCTTCGGATTCGATGCGACGACTACAGGAGAATACGATGAAAAGAAAAACTTCGGTGGATATAGCCGATTGAATATGAGCTATCGCAAGAATGGCTTGGAGCTGGGCGCATACGCCTTTGGAGCAAGACAATACCAGCCAGACAATAAAGACTTACAGCAGAAGACTTATCTTGACAAGACGTGGAACCAGAAAAGTGAGATAAGACAAGTAGGTATTATCGAAGCCATGAACTTTCGATTGGATGCCAGCTACCAGTTGGATGCCAACAACTCTATAGGTGCCAACTTTGGTTTTCTAAGAAATCCAAAACAAACATGGAACGGCGATATGAGTTCTTTGATATTGCAAGACGGAGATTTGTCTGAAAGTTCTGATAGTCATGCTGATTTCTTTTGGCAGAAGAATAATCTTTCAAGCAATATTTACTATGTAGGAAAGATTGGTAAGCTCAGCATCGATTTCAATACCGACTGGCTATGGTCGAAGGAATACCAGAACGATGTTACCAAAGAGCAATACCAGGAAGTGGGTATGGACGCACAAAGCCAAACGCTCATAGCTTGACTAACAAGGACTATCATCTGCTCGCTTCCAACTGGTGCTTTCTTACCCATTATTAGGAGGAAATCTGTCTTTGGGTGGTGAATATTCCAATACCCATCGTACCTCAAAGTATCAAGTGGTGCCAACCAACCTGGTATCGGATGACGACAGCCGTATTACAGAAAGCATGACATCCTCATTCTTGACCTATTCAAGAGATTTCGATAATCTGAGCTTGGAGGCAGGATTGAGATACGAGTACATCGACTTCAATTACTATGAGTATGGCAAGTATGTGCCGGAGCAAAGCAAGTCGTACGGCAATTGGTTTCCATCCATCAGCTTATCGATGCCTGTGGGCAAGGTACAGATGCAGCTGAGCTATGCAGCCGACATCAATCGTCCTTCCTATCATAATTTACGCAGTGGCATTCAGTATGACAACCGATACACGTATGAAACGGGAAATCCATTTCTGGTATCTCAGATAAGCAGAAATCTCAACTACGAGTTGGCTTACAAATGGTTGACATTTGATATGACCTACAGTCATACTTCCAATCCGATTATATCCACTGTGGAGACTTATAAGGATAATCCTGCAATAGGCTTGATGAAGCCTGTGAATGGGAATTCGTATAATGACGTAGAGGCATCCATCAACCTGTGCCCTTCGTTTGGCATTTGGTATCCTTCGTTTACCGCATCTGTTGACAAACAATGGTTTGATATGGAGACGCACGATGGAAAAGCGCTCAACAAGCCAATGGCTTCTTTCCGTTTTGACAATACGCTCAACACCAAATTGGGAATGTTTACGTTGATGATGTCGTATATCACGAAAGGCCATGAAGAGAATCAGTATCTGTACAAGCCAATGTTTTGCACGAATGTTTCTGCATATAAGGCTTTCTTGAAAGACCGTTTGTCGTTTCAGCTCTTCATCTATGATTTGTTCGGGAGAAACGATAGCCACATGATTGCTCATTTTGGCAAAATAAAGGAAATGGTATATGATGGACTGTCAACAAGTAAAGTGTCGCTTACTGTACGATATAAGTTCAACACAACAAGAAGCAAGTATAAGGGTACGGGTGCAGGAGAAAGTCAGAAGAACAGAATGTAATCTGTCTGCAGCATCCGGTAATGGTGTAATGACAATAAATCTCTCTATAAATGAACAACCCAATAAAATTGTTGATTAGTGGCGCAGACATGGGAAGCTTGATAGCTTCCTGTGCCTTGCGCCATGACTTCCATAATAGCCCTCGGCAGGAAGATAGATTTCATATCTATCGCATAGAAAAGGATACGCTGACGATGGAAGATGTGGATGCATACGACTTGTCGGGCATCCGGTATGCGGTGAATGCAACCTTGCATGACAACGAAGCCTCGTTTGCTTTCGATGAGAAATGCAAGGAGCAGGGCATTACAGTTATCCATGCCGTCAATCTTGGCAAGGCTGCCTTTCTCGCTGTAGAAAAACCGAAAGGCTATCCATTCAGCGAAGTAGTGAAAAAAGGTTCGGATGATTTCCGTTGCTCATTAGGTAAGTATATCTCGCAGTACGGTATGTTCTGGCAGATGCCTGTACCTTGGATAGATGAAGCCATCAGACATTATTCTGAGGAGTCTTTCCCGCAACTGGGCATCGGGGCATACATTGCTGCCGGCTATTGTGCAAACATTCTCGCGAACCTTGCGGAAGGCAAGGAGGTGAAATACTTCCCCAAGTTCTATCTCTCGCCATTGTTGGAAGAGATATGATTGCGATTATATCATCTGATAGTTCGTGGCATGAAACAGCGCCTCGGCAATGTTTTTCACGCCAAGCTTGGCGAAAAGGTTGCGCTTGCAAGCCTTTATCGTATCCACCGATTTGCATAGTCGGTCGGCAATATCATTCATCGTGTAACCTTGGGCAGACAATCTCAAAACATCTCTCTCTGTCTCGCTCAAGGTTATGCCTTCTTTCTTTTCCCACTTGTGACGCAATGTGGAATATTCAAAATAGCTACGCTCACCATTCTTCTGCATGATGATATGTCCCGGTTCATCGGTTGCCGCCAATGATACGGTGCAGAGGGCAAGCCAGATTCTTCCATCATCAGAAAGAAGTATCGGAGTGAGTTGATGATGAATCAATCGGCTATGCTTGCCATTGGTGAGATGAAAGTCGTACGAGATGGTAGAGTCGAGGCGGTCGCCGACAGGCAATTCGTTGAAAAGATCAAAACCTTTCTTATTCACTTCGAGCAGCATCTGCAGGTCTGCATCCGGAACATGGTCTATATACATCTGATAGCCTGCGTCCATCAACTGCTCCGGCTCCAATCCGCAGAGATAAGCGAGGTTGTATGATGCATAGATGAAGTCCTGATGAAAATAGTCGATGATATAGACACACTGGTAGGTGCTGCGGGCAAAAGCCTTTGCCGCATTCATCAATAATTCTATCTTGTCGTAATCTTCTCTGTTGATATGATTCACCTCGTTGGAATGGAGGAAGAAATCGTCTTTTTCTTTATTCATAAGCTATTCTGAATATTCGTCCGCAAAAGTACAAGATTTTATTTGATTACAACTCTATGGTATTGTTTTATTACAGATAATTAACTCAACTTTCGTACACGCGAAAGTTGAGTAACCATACTTTCAGAAATTGAATCTTCCAGGAATAAAATTTTCCTAATACTTTTTGTCATTTCAAATAAAAGCCGTAACTTTGCGATGTGCTTGTAAGAAAAGGCAAAGAATTGCCCTTCTTCATATATGGTACAAACAAAAAGTCTAACCCTTTAAATTTAGAAAACCATGCTAAATAAGAAAGTAGAAGAGGCGCTCAACGCCCAGATTAATGCAGAGATGTGGTCAGCTTACCTATATTTGTCTATGGCGCATATTGCCATGCCAACGGCAACCCTGGTATGGGTAACTGGTTCCAGGTTCAGTTTCAGGAGGAGCAAGACCATGCCAAGATTATGTTCAATTACATCATCCAGCGTGGCGGTCACGTGGAATTGAAGCTATAGATGCCGTTCCTACCACATGGGAGAATCCATTGGATGTCTTCGAGTCAACCTTGGCACACGAGCAGAAGGTTACCTCCCTCATCAACAACCTCTTCGCTCTCACTACCCAGGAGAATGACTATGCCACACAGAGCATGCTCAAATGGTTTGTAGATGAGCAGGTGGAGGAAGAGGAGAACGCCCAGAACATCATAGACAACCTTCGCATGATCAAGGACAACGGCTATGGTCTATACATGCTCGACAAAGAGCTTGGCGCAAGAGTCTATACCCAGGCTGCGCCATTGGCCAACAAGGCGTAAAATGAGTATATAAATTTGCGGTGAAATAGAGAATGATATTACGGAGTATTCTATTTCTATCATCGTTGCATCATAACACAAGTGTCTGAGTTCAAGCTATCAAAAGCTTTAAGAATTTTGGAATGATGGATGAAAGTCCATTAGTAACTACTCATCGGCACCCATATATAGACTGATAGTTAAAAATACTAACTCGCTCTAAATTGGACTTTGATTGAAAATCAAGAAGTTGGGCGTTTGCTATATTATATAGGTAACAATATGGAAACGAGCGACCTTCTGCTCGTTTCTGTATTTTGCAATATGCAAAGAACGCCTTAATTCGGGGACAAAGATACGACAATTTGCTAAATATCCCATAATTCGCTAGGAGAAATTTATGGAATTTAGAACTTTTTTTTGTAAAATCTGATGCTTAGCAACACAATATGCATCCAAAAACAAACAGCTGTATTCGGACATAGCTTATCCGAAAACCTGCTGCCATAACGTTTTATTGCTGACGATGATTCTGACATCGGCTTTCATGTACTGTTGCAATATTGGGGTATTTTGTCCCTGTGTGCTCACAGTGGCTGTAGCCATAAAATAGTTGCCATCTTCCCTATGTATGAGTTTGGCATTATGGCTTATGATGTTGCAGTTATAAGATGCATTGTCGTTGCCCTCGAAAGAAACATGAGTTGTCCTTGGCTCATCGAAAAGATGCAAATACTCAAAAAAATCTTAAAACATTCTTTATCCCCGATTAAATATCGTACCTTTGCAACCGAAAGAGTTCTTTGAATGGTTATGCAAATCACAGCAGGATGCTACATTCTGTATATTTCTAATTCGTAACCTCTTCTTTTTATGAGATAAAAACTTATCTCATTCTCAATTACTTATAAAAAATAAGTACTTTCGATGAAAAAACTCTTCAATATTTAGACTTACTGACATAGGGTTGTCATAGAAGACGCTATCTTTGTATCAAAAAGTATTAAACTTAATATTATAGAATATGAAAAGATTATTTTTATGCTCATCATTTGCTGATGTTGCTAATCTATTTGTCGATTGTGCCAAAGAAGATTTGCAAGGGAAAATTATAGCTTTTATACCAACTGCAAGCCTTACAGAACCAATACGATTCTATGTAAAAAAGGGGAAAAAGGCTTTAGAAGAAGCAGGAATGATTGTTGAAGAAGTCGAGATTACCCAACTGCCTAAAGAGGAAATATCTTCTATATTACATAAATGCGATTATATCTACATAACAGGTGGAAATACATTTTTCCTTTTGCAAGAGTTAAAAAGAAAAGGTGTTGATAAAATTATATCTAAACAAGTGAAATTGGGTAAACTGTATATTGGGGAATCTGCCGGAGCATAATAGCCTCTCCCGATGCAGAATATATGAGAAGTGTGAATTTTGATCCAATAGAAAAGGCTCCTGAATTGAAAGACTGTACTTCTTTAGATTTGGTCGATTTTTATACGATTCCCCATTATGGAAATTTTCCATTCAAGAAAAAAGGTGAAAAGATAGTTCAACTATATAATGAGAAGTTGCAGCTTATTCCTATAAGTAATAAACAAGCTGTTATTATTGAAGATTCAAATATTCAAATTAAAGATGCAAAATGAATAGAATAGACCGTATTTCTGCTATATTGATTCAGTTACAATCGCACTCGTTATTGAAAGCACAGCAAATTTCAGAACGTTTTGTAGCATAGACGAGATGCCAAGAAAGCATATCAAAACAGAATGCAGCAACAAGAACGGTTGGCAATTCGTTACCTCAAAATCGGACAATCCTCCCAATGTCCTTATTATAAAGGGATAAAGATTATATTCCAAAATTACACTAAATAAATGAGAGGGGAATGTATTAAGTTTATTTCCCTCTCATTTAGTTTAGTTAGTTTCCAGAAACTTTATTTTGAACTATTCATAGCACGTTTTATGCGATTTGATTCTTGCAAAAGCTTATTGGCTATACTATCTTTATAAGTAGCCATTTCAACCATTTCATGATGATGGCGTATAGAATCCTCGTAGGCAGCAACACGATTTCTTACATCATCTATAACTTTCTCATCTTGGCAAACAGAAAAATGCTTTTCGATGTCCAACGAGACGAAGACATAATTGATAAATTAAGAACCCAAGTTGATGTGTATGAAGATTCCGTCTATCACTACCACAAAATGATTGAGATTGCATTCTATAAAGATAGTGTAGCAAGACAACTTATTAATGAATCAAATAGAATAAAGATGCAGGTAAACCGTAAAAAAAGTAAGTGAAAATGTCGTTTTAGCGTTATTATGCAAAGTATAATCACGTACAACGTAGTTTAATGCAATTTAAATATTTCCGAAAAATTACTCGGTAAAAAAAAGTCTTTATATCTTTGCACCTGGAATACAAAATGAGGCAAATAATTGCAGTTTGCTTTCGTTAATATAAATGTTTGACCACATTTACGAAAAAGTATGTTTGATTAAAAAGTAGTATTTTGAGAAAGTTTTTCTTTACAATAGTTGTGTGTCTCTCAACAATGTCCCAAATGATGGCGCAAAACATTTCAGGAAAGATTGTAGATGCCAAGGGAGAGCCTTTGGCATTTGCAAATGTAGTGCTACTAAACCGTCAAGATTCAGCATTCGTCAAGGGGGCTGTGAGTGGAGAGAATGGGTGTTTTTCTATCGACTCCTCTTGCAGCGGTGGAATCCTCAAGGTAACTTCTGTAGGCTATAAGACAATCTTCAAGGACTGCAAAGGTGAAAATGTGGGAGTTATCAAGATGGAAGAAGACAGCAAGATGCTCGGTGAAGTAGTGATAAAATCATCTTTGCCGAAGACCGTTTTGAAGAATGGGGGAATGACAACAACTGTTGCCGGATCTGTACTTGAAAAGGCAGGAACAATGGAGCATCTGCTCGACCGCATACCTAACGTATCTGCACAAAATGGCAATATCAAGGTGTTTGGACGTGGCGAGCCTATAATATATATCAATGGACGACAGATGAGAGACAGAAGCGAACTCGACCGTTTGAGTTCGGACAACATCAAGTCGGTAGAGGTAATATCCAACCCAGGTGCTCGTTATGCTGCAAGCACTAAGGCTGTTATACGTATCACCACAAAGAAGATACAAGGCGATGGATTTGGATTTGACGCTACAACAGAAGGATCGTACGACGAGAAAAAGAACATAGGAGGATATGCAGGCTGAATATGTATTACCGTAAGAACGGATTGGAGCTTGGCGCTTACGCCTATGGCGCAAAACAATCATCGCCGGACGAGAAAGACTTGCAGCAAATGACATATCTCGACAAGATATGGAATCAGCAGGATAAAACACGTTGGAAGAACAAAACCGAAACTTTTAGTTCTCGCTTGAATGTCAGTTATCAGTTTGACGACAATAATTCGTTGGGAGCAACCTTTAGTTTCTTGCGCAATCCAAAGCTGATAACGGACGGAAAGACGGAAGGCTCTGTACTGAGAGATGAAGTATTGACGGAGACTAACACTTCTATTAGATCGGAGTTTGGACAGAATAGCAACTTGTCAAGCAACATATATTATGTAGGTAAGGTCGGGAAATTGGGTATTGACTTCAATACCGACTGGTTTTGGTCTAAAGGAAACAATAAAAACAATATAGATGAGCATTATCAGGAGGTAAACTCTGAAAAACAAAACCAACTTGTAAACAGTAGCACATCAAAATACAACCGCCTGATAGCTTCCAAATGGTGCTCTCTTATCTGCTCTTAAGTGGCGACCTATCTGTAGGTGGCGAGTATTCATTCACAAACCGCAACACCAACTACGCCATCATTCCAAACACTCTTGCCGACAATGTGAGAGACCGAATAAAAGAGGGTGTGTCTTCTGCGTTCGTCACCTACAGTCGTGACTTTGGCAAGCTGAACATGGAAGCAGGATTGCGATACGAGAATGTTGATTTCAAATATTATGACGATGGTAAGTATATGGCGGAGCAAAGCAAGACTTACGGCAATTGGTTTCCGTCTCTCAGCCTTTCGATGCCGTTTATCAATGTACAGATGCAGCTGAGCTATGCAGCCGACATCGATCGTCCTAACTACTGGGTATTAAGAAGCGGTGTGCAATATAGCAATCATTATACATACGAAACCGGTAATCCGTTTCTTGTCTCAGAGATTTCAAGAGATATCAGTTACGACCTCGCCTACAAATGGCTGACTTTCAACCTGACTTATGAACATGTATCCGATCCGATATATCAGACTGTAGAGATGTATAAGGACAATGCCACCATCGGATTGATGAGGATGATAAATGGCAAATCTTACAACAATGTGACTTCTGTGCTCACCTTGCAGCCTGCCTTTGGCATCTGGCATCCTATGCTGTCAGCTATGGTTGAGAAGCAATGGTTCAAGTTGGAGACAAGGGACGGACATTATCTTAACAAACCTGTAGCTGAGCTAAAGCTCAACAACACCTTCGATACGAAATGGGCGATGTATCCGTTCAGGAAAAGACGGATGAGGAGGACAATTCCATCCGGACTTTAAAATCCGATCTGGAATACCTGAACCTGAAGGATGACCAGATCCGCTGGGCGTGCATTCTGAAAGCCCGTTATCCGGCCATGCCCCTGGAGTACGCCATAGCCGCCGTCAAGGACAGCATCCGTAACGGTGACTACCGTTACAGTGTGGGCGGCTGCCTCACTCCGCTGATAGAGAACTATATCCGCAAGTACAACGCTGAATGTTCAGGAGAAAAGAGGCAGGACGGTTTCCGTGCCGCCCTTGAGCGTCTAGGCATTTCTCCGGCACAGCAGCATGAGATCCTGCATCTGTCCGCGGACTCCCCCCGTGTGCTGGAAGCCGCCTTGAAGGAAATCGAGCGCAGCAACGGGCGCATCAGGAGCCCGCTATGTTTTCTCAGGAGCAGGCTGACGTCCGTCCGGACCGCATGATATTTTGACATTAGTTAGTATGTGAAAGAACATTCCATCCTGCCGTCCCGCTGTGAAGCCGGTGCGGCAGGAACTTAAAAAAAACGAAAGATTATGAAATCACAGGAAGCCAATGCGATCCCCTTGCGGGAGATACTGGAAAAATACGGTCATGAACCGGTCAGGTCCTACCACGGCTATCTCATGTACAGCTCCCCTTTCAGAAATGAGGAGACCCCCAGCTTCATGGTGAACCTGCACACGAACAAATGGAAGGATTTCGGTGAGGACAGCTCGGGAGGTGTGGCTGACCTGGTCATGCGTCTGGAACGGTGCGATTTTCACTCCGCCATGCGGCGGATTGAAAAAGCGACCTGTCCGCCCCGTCCGACCCCCTCCCTGTTCCGACTTCCGCCGGGGATGCCGGCACCAGCCCCAGACTGACTGTCGACAATATCAATCCCCTGACCAACAGGATGCTTCTGGAATACATGGGCCGGCGTGGAATTGATGCGGACATTGCAAAGGCATATTGCAAGGAAGCATACTACCATTCAGCGGAAGGAAGGACAGGCGCTGTTTCGCCGTAGCTTTCCCCAATGACAAGGGAGGCATGGAGCTCAGGAATCCGATATTCAAGGGATGTGCCGGAGTAAAAGCCGTCACCTGTCTTGACAATGGAGGCGACCGTTGTGCCGTTTTCGAGGGATTCATGGATTTTCTCAGCTATCTCCAGTATGCCAGGGAACATCCCGGACTGCCGCCAATGAATTTCTGCATCCTGAACTCCACGGCCATGGCCGGCAGGTCCGGAGAGTTCCTTTCCCGGCACCGGCTGGTACATGCCTTTCTGGACAACGACAAGGCAGGCATGGACGCCCTGGAGAAACTGGAGGGGAATCTTGGGAAGGATACGGTACTGGTCAATGAGTCCGTCCGGCTGTATCCCCGGCATAACGATTTCAACGAGTTCCTGCAAGCCTGTAAAAAAAAGCAATGACTGCAGGAAATGAGATGTAATACAGCAAACAATATGAAAGAAGTATCAGAAAAGATAACGGAAAGAATCCGCAAGCTTATCCGGCTCAAAGAATCCGCCACACAGATCGGATCTGAAGGTGAAGCCCATGCGGCGGCAGCGGCGGTACACCGCCTGCTTATGGAATACAACCTCTCCCTGCTTGATCTTGCCGGTGAGAATCCACAAAACCGGCTGACAGCCTGCGAATCTGACAGAATCAGCTACAAGGATGCGGCCGGCAATATCTGGAAACGGGACCTGATGAGGGTCTTATGTGAATACAATTACTGCAAGATGCTGCTCTACGCGGGCACAACCCATATGGTGGTAATCGGGACAGAGGAAAATGCGGCAACTGTCATTGCGCTCTTTGACTACCTGCGTAAAACCTTCAGACGTCTGTCCGAAGAGAAGTATTCCGGGTATGCGCAAGGCAGACGCGGTTACTGGAGAACCGCCAAAGGTAAGAAGGACTATATCCGGTCTTATCTGGAAGGCTGCATACCCGGTTTACGCATGCAGCTGGAGAATTCCGGGCAGACGCCGCAGGAAACCGGCCTCATGATCTGTCACCAAAAACTGATAGACGACTATATGGGCAGGTTCAGGCTTGTCAGAAGAAAGCCTGTGGCGAACAGGCATAAGACGAACCACAAGGCTTATATGACCGGAGTTGATGACGGCCGCCATATAAGTCTGAGCAGGCAATTGAAGGATAATACTTTTAAAAGGATAAGAACATGGGCTTTGTCAACAGACTGATCACATGGATCATGGACCGGCTTTCCGTGGAGGTCGATCCGGATGCCGAATGGTTTTAGCAGATCGTGAAAAGGATGGTTGCGGTTCATCCCCGTTCACTTGATTAAAAACACATAAACGAAAAAAATATGGAGATAAAAGGAAAAGTACTTACCCTCTTTCCGGTCAAGGAAGGAGTCGGAAAGACATCGGGCACTCCGTGGAAGTCCCGTGAGTTTGTGATAGAAACGCAAGACCAGTATCCGAAGAGGATCTGCCTGCAAGTGATGAATGCCAACATGGACGTTTTCCCATGGAGGAGGGTATGGAGGTCAGTGTCAAATTTGACATTTCCGCCCGTGAACGGGACGGCCGTTACTTCAACACGCTGACGGCATGGGACATCACCGTGCTGAATTCCCGGCCGTCCAATCAGGAAGGAGAAAACAGATGAGAAAGAAATTCTTTTTTCTGGGGATATTGTTGGGCGTCTGCCTGGCATCCCCGGCCCAGTTCTATTCCGCGCGTACCAACCTGATAGGGCTGGCAACGGGCAACATCAACCTGGAGGGGTCCATGACGCTGAACCGCCGATGGTCGCTTCATCTACCGGTCCAGTACAATCCCTTCGTCTTTAAGGACAACCGCCAGTTCCGCAACCTGACTGTCATGCCGGGCGTGCGCTACTGGTTCGTGGAGTCCTACTCCAATTTTTTTTGTCGGGATGAACACCCTGGCAAGCGGCTATTCGATCGGCAGGATATGGAACAAGAAACGCTATGAGGGGGAAGGCTACGGCATCGGCCTCTCCATCGGCAAGGCCTACCCCCTGTCAAAAACATGGAACATAGAATGGGAACTCGGCGGCGCCGCGGTCTGGGCGAGGTACAACGAATACCGTTGCCGGGAATGCGGCGCTTCCTGGGCAGAAAACACGGATGGTATCTGATACCTTCACGTGTGGCGTTGAACATGATATATCTTTTCTAAATGTACGGTCCTATGAAAAAAAGAAACATACCTGTAATCCTTTTACTTCCACTGCTGTCCTTATCCTGTTCCCTGTCCCACAAGATGGAAAGGAGCATCAGCAAGGTCGGTCTCTCACAGGCCGGCAAGCGGCCTGCACCGGACACGACATGCTATTCCGTTCCCGAAAAAATCACCTGGAAGGACAGTTCGGGAGTGGAACATATTGTCACCATGGCCGAACGTGACAGCGTTACGGGTGAAGAGATGACCGTGTTGCAGCTGGACGAGGTGACCATTGTCGCGCGTAACAGGAACATCCCCGAGCGTGCCGGGAAAGTGAATCTGGATTTTGTCGTGACCGTTCCGGGCAGGCTGATAGATGACAATGGCAGGTACAGCTGACCCCTGTGGCCTACAAGCGTGGCAGACGCATAGAACTGGAGAGGATCTTCCTGTCCGGCGCCGACTTCGTCAAGCGGCAGAAAAAAAGGATACGCGCAGTACCAGGCTTCATAAACAGCATCATCCCGGATTCCGCCTATCTGAAAGAGATGTTCGACATGAAAGGCTACCGCCGTGCCATGGCCGAGCTGGAGGAGGAGTTCTACCAGGCATGGAAGCATGACTATATCGCCCGCGAGGAATGGATTGACTGGACTGAGAGATGGAACCGCCGTTACCAGCACTTCAACGCGAAGATGGAACGGAACCGCATGGCCATCGCCGGCCACAACACCATCCTGTCCGTACTTCCCGCCTACTGGCTCCGCCGTGACCTGGACACCACGCTGATTCCGTCCCGCTACCGCATGTTCTCGGAAGGCACCCCTCTGAAGGTACGCAGGGTGACGCCGGAAGATTCGGCGCGTATAGCGGAGAGATACTTCGATTACAAGCGCATTGCGGAGAACGAACGCAAACGTGACGCGGTGTCACGCAAATATGAGGAGCTGGTTCGTTTCCCTTACCAGGCCGCCCGTCTGGATACGGTCATCAGGAACAGGAACAATACCTTCAGCTATTATTACCGGCAGGAGATGGATGTTACCGATAACACGAAACGTATTGACCTGACAGTAGACGGAAGGATACTTGCCGTCAATGGCAGTTCCGCCAATTTACCGTCCTCGGATACCATTACCTATTATATAAGCAGTATGGTGCAGTTCCTGGACCATGCGCCCCGGTACAGGAAGGAGAAGATATACCGCAAGGCCACGGCCAATACGACCGCCTATATCAATTATCCGGCAGGCAGATACCTGTTTGACGAGGAATACGGGAACAACCGTTCCGAAATAGACAAAGTCCTGGAAGCGATCAACAAGCTGACCTATACCGGTGAGTTGGTGATGGACAGTATTGACATGACCGCCACCGCATCCCCGGAAGGCAGCGCGGCCGCGAACCTATCCTGTCCAGGCAGCGTGCCGTTGCCTTGAAGGAGTACCTGTCCGGAAGGACGGATGACAGGACCGGCATCGACACCCTGATCCGTCCCCGGTGGATTGGCGAGGACTGGCAGCTTCTTGTCCGCAAGGTACAACAGGATACGGAAATGGATGACAGGTCAGCCGTTCTGGATATCATGTCCTCCGTAAAGGATCCGGACGCAAGGGAGGCCGGGATCGGAAACGTTTTCCGGATGCCTACAAGCATATCAGGGAGAACTATTATCCTCTGGCACGTGCGGTGAACTTCGCATTCTACCTGCACCGCCGGGATATGATAGAGGAATTCAAATACACCACCGTCCTTGACTCGGCCTACATGCACGGTCTTGACCTGATGGAGGACAGGCAGTACAAGGACGCGCTGGTGATACTGTCGGACTATAACGACTACAACACGGCCATCTGCCTGATGTCACTGGGCTATGATGCACGGGCTGCCGGAATATTGGAATCCCTGCCGGAAAGTTCCAATGTGTGCTACCTGCTGTCCATCCTGTACAGCCGTCTGAAAGACGACGCAAAGCCGTGTCCTCCTTCATGCGCTCACTGGAACTGGACGGTTCCAAAGCCTATCGCGGTCGTCTTGATCCGGAAATCAACCGGCTGATAACAACGTATAATTTAAACCTGTCGCAATATGAATAAAATAGTAAGAATTCTGCCCGGCATATTCCTGTCCCTGCTGTCACTTTCCTCTTGTGACGGCCTGTTCACCGAGGATTGTATCTACAAAGGATACCTGCACGCCCGTAACGGGTTCCATCACCCTTCCGATATGGCACACCGGAACAGGCGGAGATGAACCTGATGGTTTTTCCGCTGACCGGTAACGGCGTGGCGGAATATGACAATCTTTCCATTCCTTTTAATGGAAGCGGTGATGCGTATGGGACCTTGCATATCGGGAGTTACGAGTTTCTCGCCTGCAACAAGGATGTCAACATCCTGGAGGATGCGGGCTCCGCCGCCACCGTCCGCTTGCGTGTTCCGACGGAACAGGGAAAGATCACGGCGGAGCAGGGATACGCGTATTCCTCTTCCGTGACCGGTACGGTCATGACTGACGACACCCTGCACGTCACCTGCGAGAGCAAACTGATGGTGCAGCGGATTGTCTTCAACATCACGGTGACGAATACGGGAATCCTGGAATATACCGGAATCACCGCCGAACTTGACGGCGTGACCACAAGCCGGTATGTACGTACAAGGGAAAAGGGAAGCGGTTTCGCCACCCTGCCTTTCACCGTCTCCCCTGAAAAGGAGAATTTCTTCCGGAAGGAAGTGCTGGTGTTCGGCATCAATACCGGGGTGAGCAATGTCATCCGTCTTCATCTGGACGGGGACATGCCCGTGGATGCGGATCTTGACCTGAGTGATGTGTTCAAGGACTTCACCGCTGACGGTATCAGTGTGGACATCACCGTCCGCGTATCCCCGTCCCTACATACCGCATCCGCTTCCATCGAGGACTGGCAGAATGTGGAATGGGGCCAGGGAATAATTACTTATTAATACTGTTTTTTTATCATCAATTAAAATTTTACAAAATGAAGAAAATGTTTTTGTTCGCAGCGTGTCTTGCCGTATTGGCATGCAGCTGTTCCGAGAATGAAGAAGGAACCGTCAAGGATGTCCGTGCCTCCTTGAAAATCAACGCCAACATCGGTGCTCCCGCTGTTTCCCGCGCGGAAAAGACCGCCTGGGAAGCCGGTGACAAGCTGGGTCTTTATGTCTGCAACGGTACTCTGGGCACTCCGTACAACCAGAATGCCGTCTATACCAACACCCCTTTCACCTATTCAGCTGCCGGATGGACTTCGGAAGAGATCCTGCTGGATGAGAACGAGGCGACGGTGTTCGCTTATTATCCGTATGATGCCACGCTGACCACCCCCTCCGCCCTTCCGGTGGACATCACCACCCAGACGGACCATCTGTACGGACAGGGCGACACCAAGGCGAGCATCCTGAACCGTAATGTGAACATCACGATGAAACATGCCCTTTCACAGGTCGTATTCCGCATGAAGAAAACGGAAGGATACAGACAGGAAGGCGTCCTTACCGGAATCACACTGAAGAATGTCGGTTCCGCCACTCCGTTGTATACCCGTGCCACTATGGATATTTCAACAGGTTCCCTGACAAAAACGACGGCAGGCAATGTGGAATTCAGCGCCGGCGCCACTCTGACAGACAAGGCCGTATCCTTTTCATCCATTGTCGTTCCGGTTGATGCGACAGCGGGCAAGGATATGCAGGCCGTGTTCACCATTGACGGAAAGCAGCTGCAATTCACCTTCCCGGCCGGAACGAAATGGGAACGCTCTTACCGTAATATCTACGACATCGTACTGGGGAATAACGGTCTGGTCATCGGCGGTGCCGATGGCAGCGGTGTGACCATCGAACCCTGGACAGACGATGTGAAAGGTGAAATCCAGCTTGTACCTGTAATCTGACTTTAAGGGGCGGGAAGCCTTTCTTCCCGCCCTGTTACAAACCATATCGGGGCTGCCAATCCCCCATAATCAGACAAAACGATGAAAATGAAGAATATTTTAAACAGCCTTTTCCCCTGGCTGGCCGTGACAACCCTCCTGTCCCTGCAGGGCTGTGAGAATGAGGAAGGCACCGCAATCCACAGCCGTGATACCGTGTCCTTTGAAATTGACGCAGGGGGAGCACGGGCAACCGAGACAACGTTTGAGACCGGGGATGCCATCGGCGTCTATGCGGCAGTACGCATGTCATCAGCGCCTGCAACCTTGAAAACGTCCGGAAACTATGCGGACAACAAGCGGTTCGTCTGGAACGGCTCGCAGTTCGTGGCGGACGGGGACGCCAACGAAATAGCCGCCGGCTATGAAACGGATTATTATGCCTATTACCCCTACAGGGAAGACATGGGCAATCCGTTGGATTATGATTTCAGCATACAGGGGGACCAGCGGGAAGGCATCACGCTTTCCGACTTCATGTATGCGGCCAACAGGAGCGGAACAACCGATAAGGTCATAACGCTCGCCTTCTCCACCGGCTGTCCCGGCTGCAGGTCACTTATACGCCGGAAGCGGGAGAGGCACTTTCCGGCGTGACCATCCAAAGGGCCAAGGCTACAGCCAATATCAACCTGGGAACCGGCACCGCCAATACCCTTGGAGCCACCTCGGATATACGGATGTATAATGACGGCGGCACATTCACTGCGGTCATTCCGGCGCAGGACCGGGATGCCGACGGTACATTCCTTACCCTTTTATTTGCCGACGGCACAAAAAAGGACTACACCCTTACGGCAAAGAAAGAATTCCTTGCGGGGCATACTACCGTAATTCCGTTCATGGGCAAAGAGCTGCAGTATACCTTTACCGTCAGTCCGGAAACCATCGGCAGCGGCTATTCCGGCGGCATCTATAACTACGAAACGGTTTCAAACAAATATTATTCAATAAACGGGAAGCCATTGCCCGGCACTGAGAGTCCATTGGATTACACGGTTTCAACGACAGACGTCTGGATAACCCCGGACAAGGCGGGCAAAACAATAAAGGTGGCGGAAAACCTGAATACCGCTCCCCGAAACGGCAAGGTCCTGTTTACCCAGGCAGAATCCGGAAGGACTTACATCCTGCCGGTACAACAGTCCTCCGCTACCACGCGGCAGACCTTGCAAATCAGCACAACTGCGGGAAACATACCCGCTGCCGGAGGAAACAAGGCTGTCACAGCCGTTCTCAGCACTTATTATAACGACCACCGGGATCCTGATAAAAAAGAAAATGTAACGGTTTCCCTCAGTGGAACCGGGACGGGATTCAGCCTGTCCGGGAATCAGGTCCTGGCTGTCAACAATACTACGACAAATGCCAGAAGTATTACCGTAAAAGGCAGTTACAACGGCATAACATCGGATAACAGCCTGACCATAACACAGGATGCCGGTGCAAAACAATACGCATCCTGGAGCGACTGGAGTGTAACCGTATCGGCCAATCCGGAAACGGTTGCAAACACGGAGGTACATCCGTCATCACGGCCGATGCAGCCCGTACCCGTGCGTGGACGTGGAACGGTGTCGGCGGTTCAGGAGGTACGGAAACAGACAGGGCCACACCGTCATTGTCGGCAGCCGGCAGCGGATTCAGCCTGTCCGGAACAACACTGACAGCAGGCAACAACACAACAACATCTGAAAGATCCTGTACAGTCACGGCAACCCATGCCGGTAAATCAGCGACCTGTACAGTCAAGCAGCCGGCCGGAACAACCGGTTACGGAGATTGGAAAGTAAACATATCCGCCAGTCCGACCACTATCGCGGCCGCCGGAGGAACGTCAACGCTGACCTGCTCGGCTGCGCGTGACGTATATACCAATGGGGTAAAGACCGGTACGGAAACCGCCACACCTGTCATCTCGGGCAGTGCAGCCGGATTCAGCCTGTCCGGAAAAACAGTCAGCGCCGGCAACAACACCTCAACAAGCACGCGAAGTATAACATATACGGCAACCCATGCCGGTAAATCAGCCAGCTGTACGATCACCCAGTCTGCAGGAAACAGGCAATATGCGTCATGGAGTGCCTGGAACGTGACAGTGTCAGCCAATCCGGCCACGATAGCCGCAAGCGGAGGCACATCCTCCATCAGCGCGGCGGCAACCCGTACCCGCACATGGACGTGGAACGGTGTCAGCGGTTCCGGCGGTACGGAAACAGACAGGGCCACACCGTCATTGTCGGCAGCCGGCAGCGGATTCAGCCTGTCCGGAACAACACTGACAGCAGGCAACAACACAACAGCGTCTGAAAGGTCCTGCACAGTCACGGCCACTTCAAACGGCAGGTCGGCCGCCTGTACGGTCAGACAGTCCGCCGGCAGTCAGACAACGGAGTACGGCAACTGGACACGGGCTCATTGTCAGTGTCCGCCAGCCGTCCGGTATCGGCTCATCCGGAGGCACAAGCCGCCTGAGTGCGACAGCATCACAAAGCCGTCCGAAATACACGAAGTGGAACGGCATAACAACAGGCACCACCACAGAATACCGGAGTGTGGATGTGAGCTCATCCGCCTCATGGTCAGGAAGCGCGTCGGGCTTCAGCCGGAGCGGCACGACTGTCACAGTGGCGGCCAATGGCAGCACTTCATCCCGCAATTGTACCTATACGGCAAGTTACGGAGGAAAATCAGGCCATGTGACAATCCATCAGGATGGAAAGCCCGCCGATGTAATCACCTACGGGTACATATTCACGCTCGGAGCCGTCAGCGGTGATGACGTCGTCTCCACCGGGGGAACCGTCACCTACAGTGTCACCTCACAGAAGATCACATACACCAACGGCAGCGAAACCTCCCGCAGCAATATCGGCTGGTCGGCTTCCGCCAACGTGTCCTGGATCAGTGCCGGCACAAACTCGGCAACCGTCAGTGAAAACCCGACAACTTCCGACCGTAGCGGCACGATTACGCTGACCCAGAACGAAAGCGGAAGGAAACTGTCAATCACTGTATACCAGGACAGAAAGGTATCGGTGGACATAAACTAAAAACTATAAATATGGATAAACCATTCAATCATCTCATTATTTGTCTGACGTTTGTAATGCCGGTTGCAGCCCTCAGCGGCTGCTCCGGCCCTAACGACAGTCCGGAGCAGGACGCCGTCATGTCCATCAGCTCCTGCACGGCACGTGGTGATGACGGGCAGGAAATGTCCGTCAGCGAGTTCGGCATGTTTGTAACGGATACGGCGGGAAACCTGTATCCGGACAACATCCGAGTCCTCAACCGGTCCGGGAAATGGACATTCGCGGAGATTTCCCTGTCGGACGGGGATAAAGGCATATATGCGTATTATCCTTACAACCCGTCCTTCAGCGGCGGAAAGATGGGCCTGGACGCAAGGAGCCAGACAGACTATCTGTATTCGGAAAGGACCATGGTGTCCGGGAACGCACCCTCCGCTCCATCACCCTGTATCATCTTCTTTCGAAGGTGACTTTCAGAATGCCCGCCGCCGTCACCGCGGTCAGAGTGGCGGATTACAGCTACTCCGCTTCGTACAGTCTTCTGACGGGCTCACTGGAGATAAAACCGGAAAAAGGCACAATATCCTCCGGGACAGGAAGCCTGCTGCTCTATCCCGGTGACAGTCCGGCCATGCACGTGGCGCTGGTGGCCGGCGGACATCCATACGACTTCGTCATGCCGGCGGCGGCATTCCGATCCGGAAAGGAATATGTCTACACTTTGAAAACCGCCGGAAACGGGGTGGAGATAGAGGACATCACCATCACCGGCTGGCAGCCCGGAGGCAATTATGAAGGAACAATAACTGAAAAAGAACAAGAAAGGCAATGAAAAAGAAAATTTATACTTTATCCGTCCTGCTGGCGGCGGTTCTTCCGGCAGGGGCACAATCCATCAAAAGTGACATCAACACCGTCCTGAACGACATCGCACTGCCGGTTTTCCTCGGTGTGATGGTCATGGCGCTTGCCGTAGGCATAGGAAAGAACTGGAGACTCATCAATGACGAGAACAGCGAGGGCAACAAGAAACAGGGATGGATGAACGTCGCCTACATGGTCGGCTATGTCCTTATCGCGGTGACCGTCATCAGCTTCTGCGTGGGCAAGATAGCCGGTGTCAGCTTCTCAATCTGACCGCCATGGAGTACAAGGTGCGCAAAGGGATCGAGAACCCGTGCAAGATACACGGGCTGCTGGTACGCGACTTCTATCTGTTGCTCGGTTACGGCGGATTCGCCGTGGCCGTGCTCCTGCTGAACGTCAAGAGCTGGCTGGAGGACGGTACGACAGGCGGTGAAATGCTTTTCATATTCGTATTGCTTGTCGGATGTGGCCTGTTGTTGGCAAGGAAGTTCTATAAGAATGCCTCAAGGAAGAAGTACAGGCCGCCGCATTGGGAGAAGACGGTTACAAACCGTGATGTGAGAAATGCTTTAATGAAAGACAGATAAACTATTGACAGTATGGAAAGTGTTAGAAACTGGCTGGAACAAACAATCGGAATGCCAATTGATTATATATGCATCATTATCATGGGGATGCTGACACTGCATGTTTTGATAAGAATTGCCATACATGGGAACATGGAGTTCTTAAAAAAGTATGGCAAGAGTGGCAATGATACCGAAAAAAAAAATCAATGATCCCTCTAAAGAAAGGAACGACTCA
>ENA-OQER01000508-OQER01000508.1-human-gut-metagenome-genome-assembly--contig:-NODE-508-length-20973-cov-2.587307_pt1 | contig 20973 bp, 33 predicted proteins | sample MGYA00242797_ERZ504639 | MGnify/ENA primary metagenome ERZ504639 (study PRJEB26092, sample SAMD00036306) | human gut metagenome | host: Homo sapiens | study: EMG produced TPA metagenomics assembly of...
ATCGACTATATCTGCAACCCGGAAAAAACGGATGGGAAGCTCCTTGTATCCTCCTATGGCTGCACCGCCGAAACAGCAGATATTGAATTTGCCTGGACCGCCGCCATGCCATCGACAAGGGAACCCACCTGGCCGCCATCTGATCCAGGCGTTTGAGCCTGGGGAGGTGTCGCCGGAGGAAGCCCATGAGATCGGGATGCAGCTTGCAAAGGAAATCCTGGGCGGCAAGTATGAATTTGTCCTGACCACCCACATAGACAAGGGGCATATTCATAACCACCTGATTTTCAATGCGGTCAGCTTCACGGATCACAAGCACTACCATTCCAACAAGCGGAGTTACCACTATATCCGCCGTACCAGCGACCGCCTTTGCAAAGAACATGGCTGTCGGTCATCATCCCAGGGAAGGACAAGGGCAAAAGTTACATCGAACACCAGGCAGCCCAGGCCGGAACCAGCTACAAGGCGAAACTGAAAGCGGCCATTGACCGGCTGATTCCTGCCTCCGCCGACTTTGAAGATTTGCTGCTCCGCCTGCAGAGAGAAGCTATGAGATCAAGCGGGGCAAATATATCTCCGCCAGAGCGCCGGATCAGGAACGATTCACCCGTCTGAAAACCCTTGGTGTGGACTACACCGAAGAAGCCCTTGCCGCCCGGATCGCCGGACGCTCCAGACCTTCCCGCCAGCCGAAACAGCAAAGCGGAAAGATCAGCCTGCTCATTGAAATCCAGAATAACATCAAGGCGCAGCAGAGCGCAGGCTTCACCCATTGGGCGAAGCTGAACAATCTGAAACAGGCCGCCAAGACCATGAATTTCCTGACCGAGCACGGGATAAGCAGTTATGGAGAACTGGAAAGCAAACTGACCGCAGTATCCGCACGCAGGGATACCGCTCATGCAGAAATCAAGCGGGTAGAAAGCAGAAGTGCCGAACTTACCCTTGTGATGAAGCACGCCGGCACTTACCGTCAGCTAAAGCCACTTTATGACCGATACCGTAAATCGAATGATAAAGAAAAGTTCCTGCGGGGGCATGAGAGCGAGATCATCCTTTTTGAAGCGGCCGCCAGAGAATTGAAACGGCTGGGGGCTGTGCCGCTGCGACAACGGAAAGCATGAAAACGGAGCTTGCCAATCTCACCGCAGAAAAGGAACGGCTCCTTGCTGAATACAAAGCCGCAAGAACCGAAGCCCAGGAATACGATACCGTTAAGCAGAATGTGGATGCGCTGCTGACCGTTCCAAAGGAACAGGAACAACAGCGGCGGCATGAACTGGAATAATTTTCTCTGAAAGACGCTGGGCACAGCTCCCGGCATCCTGTATAATGGAACTGCGGAAGGAGGTTTTACCGATGACAAGAAGCGAAGCAATCAAAGCATTTTTCTTCAAAAGTGTACTGCCCGTGATCGTGGCACTGATCTTGTATTGTATCTTCAAATCTGCCTGCGTGAAGAACGGAGAGGTTGACTATGTATGGCTCTGGATACTCTGCGGGCTACCGTTTGGCTCCATCGGATGTGCCTCTGGATCGTGCCGGGCGGCGGCTCCCTGGGTGTAGGGATCGCCCTGTTTGCATTGAACTTTATTATCGGCGGCGTGATAGGCGGTTTTCGTTCTGGCATGGCGGTTGATTGTGGCGGTATGGTATGTGCCGCTGACAATATACCGGCTGATTATTGGTTGATTTTCTTGCGTCATGGAAATATGGAAAACTGCCGCTCGTGCCGATGGAAAAGCCATTCACAACCTGATGGAAAAAGACAAGCCTTTTCCCACAAGTCTGCAAACAGCTTTCCCACAGCCTCGCAATTCTGGCAGTTTACGCACATTCCCACAACGCCTACTACGGCGGCTATTCATCCTTTCCTATCCAATCCTAAAAAAATACTATGGAAATCCTTCTCTAACTGAGGTACAGTTTGTACCCCTGTTCAAATAATTTGATTAAAAAGAAAAAGCGGGAGTACAGCCAATCGGATGAACCGAAAAGCTGTACTCCGTTTTGCGTGACAGAAAGTGTTTGAAATCAAGCCTTTTTCTTCATGTGCCAGCAAGCAGACCGACACATGAAAAGTCATAAAGGCTACCTTTGAAAATACGGGTACAGGGAATTATTCTGTGTTTTTTCCACCCATATCCTCACAGATTTTAGACCGTTTGGAACTGTAATGCGGACAAGCGACCAGACACGCCCGGAAACTCTGCTTGCAGCCGTGAACACATTTTTTACAGATATGGTTATACTGCCGCCTGCCGTTGTCACCCAGGAAGAACGCCCATTCCAACCGCCATTTTTTGCTTCGGCTCATAGGCAGTCATGCTCCGGCACATCACGGCCGGGCTTCTTTCCCTCCTGGGGTTTATGCTCGGCACATTCCCGCTTGGCGTCCTCCAACCGCTCACGGATGGAAGCTTCTCCGGCGTCGTCCGCTCTGCGTACCCCTGGACTTTTTCCAATTCCTCGCCGCGTCTGCCGTTGTTGATAACGCCGTCGATCATGCCGTAGTCATCCTCCAGCGTCATTTCCGCTGTGCGGAGAGGATTGTCCTTTTCCGGCTGCTCCGCTGCCACGGCAAAGGCCCGTGTGCCATTCCCCATGATAAGATACTTTCCATCATCGGAAATATGGTGGACACCGTAACCGGCCGCCTCCATCTGCTCCCGGCTCATAGCCGTCACCTGAAAGCTACCCCTGGGTGTTTGGATACGCTCACCAGTCTCAAAACGGTCTGGCAGATAAGCGAGGTCTTGCTTCTCTGCGGGAACAGGGAGAACAACGATATTGCCATTGATCTGCATAAATCGTTCTGGCGTTTTGAACTGTTCTGTGTATTTCTGGATCAGTTCCGGGGACAGGGACGCAAAATTTTCCTCACTAAGTCCAACCACCAGGAAAGTCCCTGCTACGATATCATAAATTTCTCCATTTTCATCCCGCAGCCCACGGTTCAGATCAAGCCCGATGAGCTTGCCTTCATCATTGCAGACCAGCGCCACCGGGTCAGAATAAGGATAAGTCGCTCCAATATCACCGCCAACCTCTGCCTGCAGGGAATGAAGGTCGGGGTCGATCTCCTTCACATAGGGTTCCTTCATAGGCTCCACTACAAGCACAGTCATCTTTTCCGAGGCAACCTTCTCCGCAGCGGACAGCATTTCATCCGCATGGGACTTCTCCGGGTCATCCAAAGCGGCCTTGACCTCCGCCGGATCAAAATCAAGAAATTCCTCATAGCCCGTGGCGTCCTTGAATTTTTCGATCTCCGAAGGAAGATAGTCCTCCTGCGTCTGCCCCAGCGCCGCCAGCTTTTCATCCAGAGCGGAAATGCGTCCTGCCATCAGCTTTTCGTAAAGTTCTTCCTTTGCGGCGTGCGCCTCTGGGTGCTCCGCCGCATACTGCGGATCGTTCTGACGGAAAAACTCATCCATGTCAAAGGCGATATCCATAGCCCACTCGGATTTTTCTTCTTCGGGAAGGTCATCCTGGAAGGTCATCACCCGGTACTCATCGGGGATGCTGCCACGCTCGCCGTCATAATACTCATGGAAGGCTTCTCTGGTATCCCACACATAACCCTGATCGGTAAAAGTGCCGTTTTCCTCCAACGCCACATCCCGGCCATAGGCTTCATAGTCGATATAGTTCTGCAGGTGGGCGGGAACTTTTGAAACCTCCAGTTCTTCGAGATAATAACGCCCCAGATCGTCATAATCCTCGATATTGGGGTAAATCTCATAACAATCCAGATTCTCGGTGAGGTTTGATGATTTCCTGCAGCTGCTGGTATAGTCACCGATCTCCATAGCGGCCTGAAACTTCGCATAGTCGCTCTGGTCCATTTCATCCAGCTTCGACGCCAGATAATTCAGCTCGTCCAGATTCTCATATTCACCCAGCTTGCTGTAAAGACCGTCCACATAGCAGTCATAGTCCGTGATGAACCATTCCTCATAGGGCTGGCCGAAGTCATCCTTCTGGCCGATCCCAATCCGCTTAAACACTTCCTTCAATTCTTCGGCGGTGGTGGGAAACTTCACCCACTCGCCCACAAGCTCGCCCTCGTTGTACTTCCCAAGATTGGTGATAAAGGCGGCAAAGGGATAATCCTTGTTGTGATCGTAATATGGCATTTGTGTCCCTCCTTATCTCTTTTTCAGAAATTCCAGCTTGAAATTGATGTACTTGCCGCCCGTATCGTCCAGGATCACCGCAGCGTCATAGGTGGACTGCTTCTTTTCAGACCACATACCCTTAACATTGGTGCGGCCTTTTTTCAGAAGGTCCGTCGCCATCTTTTTTGTCAGTTCCTTCTTACGGCTCGTCCAGAAGCGGTCATTTTTCCAGAGGACGAAAACCGCAGGACCGATCCGAACACGCAAAGTTCTTCTTTCCCTCATAGACCGGCTGGCCGCAGCGGGGCAGGTACCGATCACTTCCTTCTCCGGGGCAAACAGCTTTTTGCCGTCCTCGGAAATGCAGGAATAGGTGGACACGATCTCCTGGACCATCATGCGGATACCGTCCATGAAGGTATCCGGGTCAGCGCCGCCCTTTGCGATCTCCGTCAATTTCTGCTCCCACTCCGCCGTCAGCATGGGAGAGGTCAGCGGCTCCGGCAGGACCGTGACAAGGTTGATACCGGCTTTTGTGGGGATCAGGCTTTTACCCTTGCGCTCCACAATCCGGCTGTCACCAGCTTTTCGATGATGGCGGCACGGGTCGCAGGCGTGCCAAGTCCTTTTCTCTCTGCTTCATCGGGGATATCATCCTTGCCTGCGTTCTCCATAGCGGACAGAAGGGTATCTTCCGTGAAGGGTTTTGGAGGCTGAGTGAAATGCTCGGTAACAGAAATCTCCGCACCATCAAAAATCTGCCCTTCGGTGAAGTCCGGGAGCGTGCCGCTGTCCCCATCCGCAGGCTTTTCTTTCAGAAAGGCACGGAAAATGCGGTCGATCTCTCGCCAGCCTTCGGAGAGGATGCGCTTGCCCTTTGCGGTGAAGGAATGGCCGCAGCAGTTGAAAGTTGCCGTAACCGCCTCACACACATACGGCTCTGCCGATGCACACAGCAGCTTGCAGCAGACCAGCAGGAACAAATTGCGCTCGCCTAGGGGCAGAGCCTTGATATCCGCTTTTTCAATCTCCATCGTGGGGATAATGGCGTGGTGGTCGGATACATCCTTGTCGGAGATCATGGACTCTACCAGCGGGAAGAAGTTACTGCAGCTATCAAAGGGCGGCACGTTCGCCGCCAGATGGATCACGCAGGACGCCGTTTCCGCCATATCGGAGGTCAGATACCGGCTGTCCGTGCGGGGATAGGTCAGCAGCTTCTTTTCGTAGAGGCTCTGGCGTAGTCAAGGGTCTGCTTCGCCGTGTATCCGAACAGGCGGTTTGCCTCACGCTGCAAGGTGGTAAGATCATAGAGCTTCGGCGGCTGTTCTTTTTTCTGCTCTTTCGTGACAGAGGTACAGGTGATGGCCGCACCCTTGCACATGGCCGCTGCCTGTTCCGCCTCTGCCGGATCGGTGAATTTCTCCGACACTGCTTCGGCTCCGTCCAGCACCAAGCGCAGCAGATGATATTTTTCCTTGTGAAACAGCGTGATCTTCGCGTCACGCTCCGCCAGCATTGCCAGTGTGGGGGTCTGAACACGGCCCACATTCAAGGTGCGGTGATAGAGAACGGAGAAAAGGCGCGTGGCGTTGATCCCCACCATCCAATCCGCTTTCTGGCGGCAGAGGGCAGATTGATACAGGCTTCATAATCGGCGCCGGGGCGCAGGTCAGAAAAGCCCTCCCGGATAGCGCTGTCCTCCATCGAGGAAATCCAGAGGCGAAGGACCGGCTTGCGGCAGCCGGTCATTTCATACACCAGACGGAAGATCAGTTCTCCTTCACGCCCGGCATCACAGGCATTGACGATGGTATCCACATCGGGGCGGTCCATCAGGCGCAGAGATTTTCAAAAGCGTCCTCCCTTGCCTGGTGCCAGCACATAGCGGAACGGCTCCGGCAGAATGGGAAGATCGTCATAGCGCCATTTCTTGAAATTCTCTCATAGCCGCCCGCATCCATCGGGGATACCAGGTGTCCCACGCACCAGGATACGAGAAGGCCGCTGCCTCATAAAAGCCATCGGCCCTGGATGAAGCACCCAGCCGATGCGATAGATTTTGCCACGCTCGGTTTTTCCGCGATAATCAGTTTACTCATTCTTTTCCTCCGTTTTCTCGTCCTCGGTCAGATATTCTTCTTCATCCTCCAGGTCGAAATCATCCAGATCAGCGGGAACTTTCTTTCCCTGCTTCGGTTTCAGCACCAGGAAATAGACCGCCGTGCCGCCTCCGGCTGCAAGGATCAGCAGCACCGCCAGGATCGCCCCGGCATTACTTTTCTTTTCAGGCTCCGGATTCTCCGGCTCGGTGGGCTCCGCAGCTTTCTGTTCTGTGCCAACACATTCACTAAGGTTTTTTACGCAGACCGGGCAAGCGGTATTGACCGCTCCGGCCTGGCACTTCTCCGTACAGGTGCAGACAATAGGCGTTTCCGCCTTTTCTCCGTCCTCCGTGAGTGCCATGAGATCGGCTTCATCCACCTGGTTCAGAAAATGCACGGTTTCCTCGCCTCGTCGTCACGGTCGATAATGAGATAGAACACATTGCCGTTCTTCGTTTCCACTGTGATAAACTGCTTGCCGCTGGCGGTCGGGCTGCCAATATCGTCAATCAGCGAAAGGTTCCCGTCCGGCGTCAAGGCGGCACCGCCATTCAGACCGCCGCCCAGCATACCCAGCAGATTTTCCAGTGTTTCCGCATCCAGAGAGAAAGAGCCTTCCCCGGAGCCAGCCTCGCCTCACTTACCGTCATGTACCGGAATAGACATAGCCGACCTTTCCGGCAGGATGACCTTCAGCCAGTCGCCGTCCGTGCCGATCACCTTCACGGTCGTTCCGTTGGGAAGCTGGGTGAAGGCGGTGTAGTCCATTCCCGCACCCGTGCGGACATTCAGATTGCCGCCGCCCGTGGTGACGGTGCCGGTCTGCCCGGAGTCATTTTCGCCGGAACTGAACTGGATACCATCCTCGGTGACGGATACCGTGACCTGGCTGCCTGCCAGAGCGGAAAGCAGATCAGAGACATCACCGGCCGTTTCCTGTTCAGCCACGGACTCCGTGCTTTCCTCGCCGCCGCTGGCAAAGGCGGTGACAGAAAAAGCGGCAGTGCTGAGCACCACCGCCAAAAGAGCCGATACCATTTTTGTCATAAAGTTATGCTTCATCCTCGTATCCCTCCGTTTCCTCATTCTCGGTGTCTCCCTCCTGCAGCATACCTTCCGGCAGGGAGATCATACCGCTGGCATAGGCTTTCAGAAAGGCGGTCAGTTCCTTGTTATCCATCTTCACGGCTTTCACCATGCGGACGATTTCCAGATTTTCTTCCTCCGCAAGCTGGGCCTCCAGCGCACGAAGGCGTTTCTGGCTGCTCCGCGATCTTTTCTTTGGTTTTCGCAATGTCATTGCGGATTTTCTGTGTCGTTGCCATAAATCAAATTACCTCCATATCGTTTTTTAGTTGTAGGGCGGTCGCCCGAAAGCGTAAAAGTGGGATTGCCAGTAGCTTGTGTTAATATCTGCATACTGGATGGGGTCGCCGCAATGCAGCATTTTTCCACCGCCCACATAGATACCCACATGGGAAACGCCCGGTGTATCGTAAGTGCCGACGAAAAAGATCAGGTCGCCGGGTCTTGCGTTGGCAGAGGATACCGGGGTGGAAATGTTATAGAGTCCCTGGGCTCCCAGCCTGCCCGTATTGCAGACGCCGCTTTGCGTCAGCGCCCAGGACACGAAGCCGGAGCAATCAAAAGAAGTGTTCGGATTGCTGCCGCCCCATACATAGGGATAGCCGATGTACTTCTCCGCCTCGGTAATGAGCGCTGCAAAGGTTTCATCTTCCATTGCGGAAGGCGGAATATCATAGGTGGTGGGCGGTTTGGTGTACTTGTCCACATAGCCGGAGCCGGGGAACAAATCTTCCCGGTTTCCCAGCGTTGCCATATAGACCGCATACAAGGAAAGCGTTTCTTCGTCCATGATGTAGACCGGCACATGGGAAAGGTCGAAGTTTTCCAGTTTTACCTTGCAGATATAGTAGTTGTACGGCACTTCCACGTCATAGTCATTTCCCTCGCTGTCTGTCCGTGTCTCCGTTCGATAGCGTACCTCCACTTCCACTGTCTGCGTCAGGATGTACTGCTTTTCAAAGAGCATTTGCAGTTCCTCCTGAACCTCGCCGATGGTAAACACCCCTTCATGGAACGCCGTGAGAATGGAGATTAGCACATAAGGGTCATGCTTGATCTCGTCCAGATCAAAACGGTATTCGTCATATCCGGGGTGCAGAGCTTCATAGTGATCCAGTTCATATTGAAGTTCCTGTTCCAGTTCGCAGTAGGCCGCCTCTGCAGCCAGCATATCCGTGTCCTCGGAGAGATAAGAGGAAGTAAATACGCTACCTATGCCGGAGCCCGCCATCATGGAACAGGAAGATACCCCGCCAAACAGCAGGGCAACACAGGCACCAATGCCGATCACCAATAGCACCGCCCGGCTATGGTGCTTGATGTAGAAGAAAGTTTCCTTGAAGGCGTCCTTTGCTTTCTGTGCCGCACTTTTCGCCGTGGCCGCTGTGTTCTTTGCGGTTTTCTCTGCCTGCCGCAGCTCCTTTGCATAGTTCCGCTTGATCCGCTGTTTCTGCAGAAAGCGGGATACCGGGTTAGAAGCTGCCAATGCAGGATCATCATGCAGTGCCTTTTGGTAAAGGTAGTCGGCGTTTGCCTTAAAAGAAGCTGCTCTGCCTTCGCCGCGTCACGCCAGGGCTTTGTGCGGTGATGGTGGACGGCGGCACGGACTTTGCCTTTTCCGTAGGCAAGCCCGCGTTCCGTCAGCACCTCGCCCTTGTGTCCAGCCTCAACACCCACATTTCCTGTTCCACCTCATGCACCTTCGCATGGGAGGCGTGGACGATCTCATGGACCGGTTGGGAAAGTGGATTGTGCCGCAGGCGTCCGTTGGGGCGTTTCTCCACTTCTTCAAAGTGAAGCTGCGTTTTGCCTTTTCCGGCTGTCTCGTCAAAAACACGCTCGGTACGGAGAACTTTCTTTGTGGGGATAGCGGCCTTTGCCGCGTCCAGCCTGTCCGCCGCACGGTCGGAATGGTCGATGTACTTTCCAAGTGTGGGATCGGCGCGTTCTTCCTCGGTGAATTGCAGACGGGAGGACGGGTGCTGCCTTGCAGCAGAACCATCCCGCACCGCCTGGGTGTCAGCCTTTTCCGCCGTTCGTGCGCTTTTCTTCTCATGGTGTTCCGCCGCACGCAGGGCAAGGTCAGCCGCAGCGCCAGCGGATTCTTCCGAAGAAACAGACAGCTCCGTTTCCGGCTCCCGGCTGCTGATATGTTTCACCTCGCCCGTGGCAAGGTTTTCCGATACCGCACCGTCACGGGTCATTTTCTGCGTGATCTTATCGGTCGCTTTCAGTTCCCTCATAGGCAGTCACCTTCCTTTCCATAGGGGCAGAAGTCACCGCAGGTGCCATTCTCGATCATGGCGATATAGCGAAAAATGGGATAGGCCTGGGGCGGGCAGACCGCATTTCCTAATGTTTTCAGCCGCAGCGCCCGGTCATCCATGCGCTCGGTCATGCGAGGGATTCCTTCCGGTTCGGCGGCCCAGAGGATACGTCCGTCCATCCTTTCGGGAAGCCCATGAGCCATTCCACCCAATCCGGGTTCAACGCCGCCGTTTCGGACACTGGCTGTTCCTGGGAGATGATTTGTGCCGACAGGTTCCCGTCCTTCTTCGCCGGATCGAAGGCTGATGGCTTCAAGGTCGAGCGGAAACCGTCCGACGCCACCGGGGTCAGATAGAATACCGCCGCCGACAGGCTGAGGCTCCAGATCGCCCCGTTTCGGTTCCTCTTGCGGAATATTCCATTGTCCGACAGGAACACATCCAGGCTTGCCGCATCCCTGGCGGTGTTGTTGTCGGAGGCAAGGGGTGTGGGAAACATCAGCCGCGACGATAAAAGTTCGCTGGCGCTCATGCCATGCGCCGACGCCGCAAGCCGGAAATACGAATGGGAGAACAGCGTATCCCGCTTTTGCCAGGTCAAAGATCGTTTTGTCGAGCCCCATATTGATGAATCCAGCAACATTTTCCCCAAGCACCCAACGGGGCCGCAGCTCGGTAATAACGCGGCACATTTCCGGCCACAGGTAGCGTTCATCCGCAAAGCCCTTCCGTTTTCCGGCGGTGGAGAAGGGCTGACAGGGAAAGCCGCCTGAGATAACGGTAACTGTTTCAAGTCCTGTTTTTTCAAAAAACGCCTCCTTCGTAAAAGTAGTAATATCCCGGAACCTGGGAACATCCGCCATCGTGCGGAGAGGACGGAGTGCGGAAAATCCGCCCACTCGCACTGGCAGACAGTTTCAAACCCGGCAGCCTCCGCCGCCAGGTCCAGACCGCCAATGCCGGAAAACAGGCTCACATGGGTCAGGTTATTCATGGAGCATCCGCTCCCGGATGGATTTCTCCATTGTATCGTAGGCCCAGGGCGTATCATCCGTGGGTAGACCCCAACGCCTGCAAAGGCGCTTCATCCTGCGCTCATAGCCGGACACGCTTTTCTGGATTTTCAAAAGTGCCTTTTCGTCCGCAGCCTCCGCCAGTCTGCGGGTCAAACTGAAATGATAACAATAGAGATCATACAAATCACCGATCAGAAGCCGAAAACTTCCGCTACCAATCACATATTTTTCATCATTCATGCGCCGCGCCTCCTTTCCCGGTTTCACCAAGTTTTGTTGTCATAATGCTGTAAAGTTCATTGTCCTTCGGGAAGTCATCCACAAAAGGCAGGATCACATTGCCGAAGAAGATCAGCCCTCGCCGGGGCCTGCGTTGCTGATATGCGCCGACTGCTGGTTGGAGATATTCAGACGCTCGCAGAGGATTTTCCTGTCTCCGCTGGCCTGGTTCAGAAGGTACACAAAATCGCTGTTTTCAAAAATGTTCTCGATCTCCGGGGAGGAAAGCAGGTCCTTGATGTTCTGCGTGATCCCCGTGGGGATACCGCCCCATTTACGAAAGCGTTTCCAAATCTCCACGCTCCAGGTACCGACCTCGCCGCGCAGCAGAAGGTGGAACTCGTCCACGAAGTACCAGGTGGATTTACCCTGATCCCGGTTTTGGGAAACACGGTTCCATACCTGGTCCTGGATCACCAGCATACCCAGGCTTTTGAGCTGCTTTCCCAGCTCCTTGATATCGAAGCAGACAATGCGGTTGTTGATATCCACATTGGTACGGTGGTTAAAAACATTCAGACTGCCATGCACATACAGTTCCAGTGCTGCCGCGATCCGCTGTGCCTCCGGCTCCGGCTGCCGCTTGATCTCGTCATACAAATCTTCCAGCAGCGGCATATTCTCCGGGCGAGGGTCTGCAATATAGGGGCGGTACACGATCCGCACGGCACGGTCAATGACCGTCTTTTCCACTGGCTCCAGACCGTTCCGGCCGCCTGCCGCCAGTTCACAGAACGACAAGATAAAGTCAGATTTCAACGCCAGCGGGTTATCATCCTCGCTGTAATTGAGGTTGATATCCATAGGGTTCACATACTGCGTGCTGGTAGGCGAGATTTTGATGACCTGACCTTCCAGACGGTTCACCAGCGGAAAATATTCCGCCTCCGGGTCGCAGATCAGGATATCGTCCTTTGTATTCAGGAACACACCCACGATGGAAGCTTTGCGGAAAAGCTCTTGCCGCTGCCGGGCGTACCTAAGATCATGCCGTTGGGTGTTTTCAGCTTTTTGCGGTCAGCAGGATCATATTGCCGGAAGTGGCATTGAGCCCGTAGTAGAGGGCTTCGCCGCCGTGGAAAATCTCCTGTGTGGTGAAAGGAACGAACACCGCCACCGCCGAAGTGGTAAGTCCGCGCTGTATCTTAATGCGGTTGACACCCAGGGGCAGAGCCGACACGAAGCCGTCCTCTTGCTGGAAGTCCAGCCGCACCAGGGAGCAGTTATATTTCTGCGCCACGCTTGCCGCACGGAGAAGGTCATTCTCCAGCTTTTGTTTGCTGTCCGCAAAGTTCACCACCAGGAAGGTCATTAGGAACATTCGCTCATTTCTGCTTTGCAGGTCACGGAGGATATTCTTTGCCTCGCCTGCGTAGGTGGCAAGGTCGGTGGGGATGATATCCATATCGAAACCTTCCCGCACCGCCTTTTTCTGTGCGTCGATCTTCATACTGTCAATGTCAGTGATCTTCCGCTTGACCGTTTTGATTGCCTCGTTCTGATCCATGCTGCGGATATGGAGGCTGACAAGCAGCCCGCTGTCCGTATCCAGCAGTTCGGTGAGCATACGGTCATCCATTTCCGGTGCGCTGATCTGCAGAAAGGACACGGCACAGAATTTATCCGCCATCGTGAACTTTCTTGCTTCACCGAAGCGGAAAGAAGAAGGTGCGATAAAATCCTGGACCGACAGGCCGGAAGGGGCAAGCCAACTCCATTCAAAGGCAAACCGTTCTCCGTCCGGGTGCAGGATGCCGTGGAGCATTTCCAGCCACTCCTTGCCGCCAAGCTCCTTTGCCAGAGCGCCCATGACCTTGAAATGGTTGAGGGCGTCCATGACGATCCGGGAAAATCGTGCCCGTGCGGTTTTGCTGTCCCGTGCCTCAATGGTGAGGTCAGATACTTTGTTTTGATAAGACCGTTGTTGCCCCGTTCAAGCTGCTTGCGGAGCATTTGCGTGTAAAGCTCACGGATATGGTCGAAGTGATCTCCCTGCGCTGCGATCTCGATACGCTTCACAAAATCCTCCCGGTTCATGCGGCGGCTCACAAGGGAGAGCTGCATCCCGATAGAAGCGTCATGGGCGTTATACATATCGCAGAGGGCTTCAAAGATCGCCGTCTGGTCGTCAGGCTTTGCAAGCTGATAATTCACATCCTCGAACTCGATACACTTCGACCAGGTGTGGTCGCCCAGCTTGCACAGACCGTCCGGGTACATCTGGCGGAACGGTAAGGTGTCCTGTGCGGAATGTACCTTGCCGTCGCCTCTGGCGGTTTCCAGGATACGGCTGATCTCACGCTTTTCTGCGGCGGTCAGTTTTACCGCGGCTTTTGCCGCCTGTCGTGCCTGCGGCTCTGGCTTTCGCTTTCTGAACAATGGCTTTCACCTCCTTTTCCGCCTGGGCCTGCCGCTCCAGGGCTGCGTAGAAATTGTTTGTCTGGTAAGGCCGCTCTTTCGTCCGCAGGAACATACAGCGGATGACCTGTCCGGCCACCACCTCCAGGGGTTGACCATGCCGCTCATACATGGCAAGCAGAAAGAACGGGAGCATGACGATAATCATGCAGAACGCGGCGGCACTGTTGCTGGCCGTGCGTCTGAGCAAAAAGAAAAGCGGTACTCCGATGAGTGCCGCCGCTCCGAAACATATAAGCTGCCGTTTGGTAAGTCCAAACAGCACTTTGGATTTTACTTTCGTCAAATCCTTTGGAATGGTTACATACGCCAATTTATCAAGCCTCCTTAATGCGCTCCGAACAGGCTCTTAGAGAGGCTGCCGGTCTTGAACAGGGCGAAGCACAGCAGGACCGTGTAGCCCATGCAGGCCCATATCGCGCCTGAGATATTTCCGTCCGTGGCGATACTCTGTACCAAAACAGAGTAGATTCCCACGCACACCATGATTAGAAATGCCTGGAACGCCAATGCAAACAGGGATTTCAAGTAGTTCTGCCCCGTATGGCTCCAATCCCGGTTCGTCATAGTGGCAAGCGGGATCGGTCCAACGGAAGTTGTCAAATACACCTCAATCATGCGGCCGTAAATGACAAGCATGATACAGATGGAAAGGGCGTTCATGGTAAGCCCCACGAAAAGGGACTGGAACCACAGCCCGAACAATTCTCCCGTGCCCAGGCTTCAAGCTGCGCTCCATATCCGTGATAACGCTGCTGATATCAATGGAGGTATTCCCGATGATGACGCCTGCGCTGCTGTTCACAACGCTTTGCCCCACATCAAAGATACCCATGACGATATTCCATGTGTTCGTCACAATGAGAACGGCACAGAAGGTCTTGAAAATCCATTTGAAGAACATCCAGGTGTCTACATCGTGCAGATTGTTTTTCTCTGTCACAAGCTGGATCAGCTCATAACACATTACGAATGTCAGGATAACCCCGGCGATTGGAACGATCACCGTTTCAGAGAGGTTTCGGATCATAGAAAAGACGCCGCTGTTCCATGCCAGCGGCGTCTGTCCCACTTCACCGGCGATCTCGCTACTTTGGTATTGACCGTATCGAACATGCCCGACAGGTTCCCGTGATCCCCTCGATGAGCAGCCTCGGAGCCATTCATCGAGTTTGTCGAGTATGCCGCCCATAAGCGATCACCGCCAGACGATCAACCGAACAGGCCGGAGAGCAGAGGTACAAGGGTGATGCCGATGAGGGCGACACCGCCGCCGGCCATCAACTGTTTCATACCCTGGCTTTTGGAAGCAGGGTTGTCCTGGCCGTAACCTTCCAGAAGGTTGATAACGCCCCAGATACCAAGACCTGCGCCCAGGGCCACTACGAGAGTCTGCAAAACACCAACTGCACTGTTGAAAAATTCCATAAATAATCCTCCTAAAAAATGTTTTTGATTTTGGGTTAAGTTGTTGCGTCAATCTCGTACACATCGAAGGTGTCCGTGGGTTTTACCACGCACGCTGCTTCTTCATGTACCGTTCCATGTCAAAGACATTTTTAGGGTCGGCGTCGGCCGTGTATCTGTAATTCGGATGCCGGATGAGGTCGTACTTGTCCGAAAGAAATGGGCGCACGCCCCGCAACATGAAGATACACTTGCCGCCGTCCATCACTGCCAATTCGTCCTGGGTCATCAACTCCTTTCCTAATTTCTGATAACTGAGGCCGTGGGAAACCTGGCTGCCCCGGTTTTCGGACTGGTTATAGAGATCAATGGTCTCTTTCCCCAGCAACTCCGAAATTTCCTTGAGCGTGGATTTCTCTTTGCCTCCCAAAACAAGGTGCTGTCACAGTTACCGACGATGGTATCTGCCGCGTCCTTGTAGATGGTCTTTAGCTGACTCTGCGACTGCAAAATAATAGAAGCCGATATTTCACGGCTTCGGATGGTGGCGATCAGCTTATCAAGTTCGGTATCTGGCCGATGTTGGCAACTCGTCGAGAATGAGCCGCACATGGACGGGCAGCCGCCCGCCGTAGAAGTCATCCGCCTTGTCGCAGAGCAGATTGAAAAGCTGACTATACATGAGGGCGGCCACGAAATTGAAAGTGCTGTCCGTATCCGAAAGGATCACAAACAGCGCCGTCTTTTGGTCGCCCAGGGTATCCAGTTCCAGTTCGTCATATTCCATCAGGTTCCGCAGCTCCTTGATATCGAAGGGAGCAAGCCGGGCGCCGCAGGAAATGAGGATGGATTTTAAGGTCTTGCCAGAGACGAAAAGTCAAGGACTTTTTCATCAAATTCAAAAAGAAGTCACATTTTGCGGACTTCCTCACGGAGCAGACGCTTGATTTTGTCCTCCATCGTCTCTTTTGCGGTCTGGCTGAAATGGACACGGACGATATAGGTTGTCTTGCCGATCTGCTTTCTGACAGTCGGGCAAGTGGCGGTGTTGGTTGCGGTATTGTTCATTCAAAATCCTCCTGTAAATGAAAAATGCCCGGTGACTGTTCATCATCGGGCGGTGTCGGTATGAGGGAACAAGGCAAGGCGGCAACATTAAGGTATCTATAAAAACCTTGCCGTCTTTGCCACGCTTGCCGTGTTCCTGTTGTCAGTCTCGGAGATAGCAGACCCATGCTGTGCCGTCTTTCTCGGTCACAAGCCTGTCCCCGATACGGCTCTTTGCCGTTCTCATGGTGCGTGAGGAAATCCCACGCTCATTGACTGCCTTTTCCAGTTCTGCGCTCGGCATACGCTTTCCGTCCGCAAGCAGTTCCAGAATGAGCATTTGCGCCTGTGCGGTCTTGCTCTCGGTCTTGGCGGTGTCCGTCCCGGCAAGAAGCTCGTCAGCGGTAATGTCATAAGCTCCTATCCACGCAAACCCTTTCTCGTCTCCCAGAGAAAAGGCAATGGACTGTCCGGGCGGCGCAAGGGAGCTTTTCTCATGGATCAGCACCCTCGTTGTGGGGCTGTCCTTCAGCTTGCCGATAAAGAGCAGACTGCGGACTGCCGCCGTAATGTCGATAGACCCTAATCCCCGGTAGGTGCTTTGCGTTCCTGCGGCTTTGTTGAGGTGTCCGATCAGCACGATAGCGCACCCGGTAGCCTGTGCAATGTCTCCCAGACTGCGGAATATCGGGCGCACCTCGTTTGCTCTGTTCATGTCCACATCTGCACCCAGAAAAGCCTGTACCGGGTCAATGATAACCAGCCTTGCGCTGTTTTCCCGGATTGCCCTTGCTATGCGTTCATCGGCAAGGGTCAGCGGCGTGTCTCTATCGTCAATGACAAGCACTCGTTCAAGGTCTGCGTCTGCTTCTATCAGTCGGGGCTTGACGGTATCACCCAGACCGTCCTCGGCGGTCTGATAGATGATATTGAAAGGCTCAAGTGTCTCCATACCGGGCAAAGGCTTTCGATTGGTGCAAGCCGCCGCAAGGCGCATGGCAAAGTAGGTCTTGCCCTCGCCGGGATTGCCCTGTATAATTGTCAGCTTTCCAAAGGGGATATACGGAAACCATAGCCAATCCACGCTCGTCAGCTCCACATCTGCATGCGGAGCATGGGGACAGGCTGGGCGGTGGGCAGCTCTCGCAGCGTGATTGTCTCGGCTATGAATTTGCGGCTGGGAATGTCCCTTGCTGACGGAGAACATCGTTCCAGTCTTTCCTTACCGGGACAAGGCGAATGACGCGATCTCGCCGGGAATGTCCTGTGCCAGCCGGGTACAGGCTTCACTTCCTGCGGTGTCGCTGTCAAGGCAGAGGAACACTTTTCGGATGTCCTTGCGTTCAGAAAGAAAACGGTCAAGGGCTTTGCCCGAAACGCCGCCCAGGGCAAGATAATTTCTTGTCTGCCAATCCTGCGGATAAAGGCAGATAAACGATAACAGGTCAATCGGTGCTTCAAAGACAAAGAGCTGGTTGCCGTTTCCCTCATAGCGGAACGGATAGGATTTGTCAGACCCGGCAATGTCCTGTCTGAATGGGTCTGCCGTTCCTCGCACATGGGCGTATCTCGGCGTACCGCTTCGGTCTCTGCCGACAAACACAACATTGTGCCGCTTTGCGTCCTCGTAAATATCCCCGGAAAGAAGAAAAGCCTCAACAAGCGTTTTGTTGAGACCTCGGCTTTCTGTGAGATATTGGATTGCTCTGTCGGCTGTCCTGTTGTGCAAGGGCAAGTGAAACGCTGTGGGCGGTGCTGTGCTGGCTTCGCTCTGTCCCTCGGCGCTTTCGCCGGTTAAGAGCTGGACTGCTTCGGGAAAGGACTTGCCGTAAAACTCCATGACAAAATCAATAGGATAGCCGCCCTTGCTCTGGCTGTGGCGAAACCATTTGTTTCCCCGGACGGTCAGGCTGTCATGTTCTTTCCAGCGGTATTCCCGTCCGCTTTTGATAAGTGTCTCTCCCTGTGCGCGGAGAAAATCTTCCAGACTGACGGCGTTTGCCCGGTCGATCTGTGCTTGGGTGTACTGCATGGGCGTCCTCCTTACTTCTTGAAAACAGCGCATCGTCTGCAAATGCCATGCTCACGCTCGTCCAGCGTGTAGGGGCAGTTCGCACATTCCTCGCCGTACTGTCTCATGATAACAGGCAGATAGCCCAGCTCCTGCAACATATCAATCTGGCGGTCGGTGAGGGTGGCTTCAAAGGCAAGGCATTTCCGGGTGTGTTCGTCCAGCTCGATCAGGTCGGAAAGCGGTCTGCCATCGGTCAAAGCTTCTCCGCTCAAAAGGCGTTTTGCCGTTCTGCGGATGGGGTTGTACTCGTTCTTCCAGTCGTATTTTTCATCGTGTCATATCCTCCTTTTTCTGTCGTGTTTGGGGTCGATTTTGGAGCTTTTGTTCCTCTGTACGCTCGTTAAATCGGGCGGCAGTATCTACACATGACTTGACCTTCCAAAGGCGGTGTAAATCGTCTCTGACGGTCTTAAACTCGCCATAGGTGGTGTTGTGCGCCTGTTCCAGCTCGTCATACTCGTCGGACAGCTTTTTCATATCCACCTTGCCGTCTGGGAACTCCCCGGTCAGCTTTCGTCTGGCGGCGTAGAACTGTATCAGTTCCGCTTCATGCTCTGCCTTGTACTTGGCTCTGGGCTTCTCAAACTTGATTTTCTGCAAGCCGTCATAGACAGGCTTCAAGTTCTGGAAAGCGGCGGAGCTGTCATAGAGCCGCTTAATCGCTTTCATTCGTGCCGTCTGCTCATCCAGCGTTTTCTTCAAGCTCTCTGTGGCAGCACTGTGTTCGCTGACACGGCTTTCCAAATCTTCAAGGGAGTAAATGCCATTCTTCCGAAGATAATTGAAAGTCTCGTTCATCTCCTTTAGATTGCTGATTTTACCTTTCTGGGAATACGCCCCGGCTCTGCGCTGGGTGTAATAGGCGTTCAGCAGAGAAACAAGGTCGGGTGCCTGCGGCTTGGCAAGCTCCACCTTTGCTTCGGCAATCCAATCAAACAGGAGAGCGATTTTCTTCTTAATGTCCCGAATAACGGCATTGGTGGCTTTGATCCAGCGGTTGAACTCTCCCTTTTCGGTGCGTATGCCTTTCTTCTCCATTGCCCGGACGGTTGCGCCCTCATGGATGGTGGGAAGTAAATCCACGCCCTGCCGTTCATAGCTTCGGTGGTCGATACGGACAGTAAGACCTTTCTCCGCAAACTTGGCGTTGCACATTTCAGCCATGTCTGCCGCCAGTGTTCCAGCGTTTCGGGACTGCCCAGTCGGTAGTGGGAACGGCATTGAAAACAAACTCTCCGTTCTGGTCTCGGATGCGGTTGCCGTCCTCGTCCAGCGCATACACTCGGCGTTGCTTTAGTCCCCATGTGCGTCCTGCTCGATGGGACGGATAGGACAGAGAAAATGAAAATGGGGGTTGGGTGTGCCGCCGTCCTCATGCTCCTTTTCGTGAAAGGAAACATCAACGGTCATGCCACGGCTCACAAACTGCTCCAACAAAAATTTCCTTGCCAGAGCGATGTTTTCTTCAAGGGAAAACTCATTCTGCAAGGAAATCTCAAAACTGTATGCAAGCTGTGCCGTCTTTCCACGCTCGGCTTTTTCCACGGCGTTCCATAGGGTCTGACGGTCTGCGTATTCTTTCGGTGCATGGGACGGCAGGAGAATGTCGGAGCATATCACGCCGCCCTTTCGGGTGTAGTCGCTGTACTCGCCGTAATACTCGCTATACAGCCTTTCGCCAGAACGGTAGGCGGCAGAAGCGATAGCGGACTGACCTTTACTGCGTTTGGTCTGGGTGACGGTGAAGTGGAATATTGCCATCGGCTTTCTGCTCCTTTCCTCTGCTCGCTTGGTTGATGTGGGTAATCGCCATGTGACGGACGGCTCGCTGGGCTTCGGGCAGAGAAAAGATGTACTCCATCAGCTCCGTCATTTCGGTGCGTGTGAGATCTTTGAACTCCGGGGCAAGGCTCTCAATCGTGCCGCCCAGATTGCAAAGACGATGGGCGCGCTTTTGTCTCTCGCCTTTCTCCAGATACTTCTTTCTGTTCTCCAGACGCTCCAGCTTGTGCTGTTCCTGTGCAAGCTGTGTCTCGACCTGTTCCTTTTCGGCTCGGAGCTGTTCAAGGTTTTTCGGTTTTGCCATTTTTCGTGACCTCCTTTTTTGAAAATGGGGATAAAAAAAGACCGTCAACTTTTCGCAGATTGCGACCAGTCAACGGTCAGTTTTTCGGTATTCAGTTGTTGTGTTCAGTTCGGTAAATTGAAGTTGGTCAAAGTTGTTGGCGAAGATATTCCACAACATTTCCATTCGTATCATAGAAACAGATGTTTCCTACATTGAGGGGCAGGACAATGGCGAAAGGCTTGCCACTATCAATATCAATCACCTGAATGCCGTTGCCATCATCTACTTCAAGTCGAACAATATTTTGGGTATTCATTGAGATAAATGCCCTTTCGTTATTTCCCTCAACAACAAACTCTGCAATGTAATCATCAACCTCAACTATATCTCCACCACCACGGAAGAAATATCCAAAAGACAAGCCAGGGCGATTTACATAGACAGAAAAAGTGTGGTCTGTCTTGTCCTGTGGGTAAGAAATAAATGCAGCCATTGTGTCGGAAATGCTTCCATCAACAATCCAATCATCCAAAATTTTTTGAGATTGGCGAATGTCTGCTTCTAAACTGTTTGCGGTTTTACCAATGTCATTGTTTGCATAAAGGAAACCGAAAACCAACACACAAGCCAAAATAACACCCAAGAGGATTATGGGTAATTTCTTTTTCATAGAATCACACTCCTTTATCAAATTAAGATTCTTGATTTTCAAACTTGCTGGCGGCGAACGGTTTGTCAAAACCGTTTGCGGACGGCAAGTCCACAGGGGATAGCCGCTTTAGCGGCGCAAGGGGGTGTAGCCACCTTGACGGAACGAAGTGACGCAACATTCTCGGTCATGCAGTTTTCTTCTGCTGACCGGGAATGAAGCTCCGCAGGACGCACTACTCTCGATAGGAGAGTATAGAAGTGCGCCCTTTAGTTCCTAAAGGGATTTTATCAGTTCGCCAAACTGGAATTGAGATTTCATGTATTCCAAGGGATTTAATAATTGTTATATTTTATTATCAAATATCTCTCAAGCCTTTGAAAACACTAAGTTTGGCGCAGGTGAGCTTTCCCTTATTGTTTCCCTTGTGTTA
>ENA-OQER01000509-OQER01000509.1-human-gut-metagenome-genome-assembly--contig:-NODE-509-length-20942-cov-1.771703_pt1 | contig 20942 bp, 26 predicted proteins | sample MGYA00242797_ERZ504639 | MGnify/ENA primary metagenome ERZ504639 (study PRJEB26092, sample SAMD00036306) | human gut metagenome | host: Homo sapiens | study: EMG produced TPA metagenomics assembly of...
GTGCCTTGGCAGTCTCAGCTGCCATTCAGGTTTCTCTGTCAGCGTGACCTGTGCTTGCCCGCTCAGCGTGCTGTCATTGGCGGTCAAGCTGATTTGGTTAAATGAAAGGCGTTTATGTGACTCCTGCCACTGGGCCTGGAAACTCCCCTGCCCCTGAATACCTTGTTTTGGTAAATCTGCACCCTGCAACTGCCAGTTAATTTGTTCAATAGCCGCCGTTAAATCATGCGGATAATCAGAAGCATCTACCGTACCGTTAAGGGGATATCGTGAGATCGCGCTGATCGCGATTAACCCGCCCGGAGAACTCAAATGAGCCACGATGTTGGGGATCTTGTTCCATTTGCAGGCGGATATTGCGGATTGTCACCTGCTCGTCATCTTCATGCTGGAACACCAGCACGCTGTCCGCCACCTTAAGACTGGATATATCAAACGACCATCCGCGATCGTCTGACAGATCCGGCAAGGTATTGTCGCGCGGTGCAACCGGAGCGTCTTCACTGCGCACCGCTTCCGTCTGCGGCGTCAGTTGGATCACTGCCCCTTTTAGCATCACCTGCTTAACGCTCAGTTGATGACTCAGTAGTGGTAAAAGCGCCACGTCCAGACGCATGTTGTCGGCGCGAACCAGTGGCTGGCTTGCGCCCTGGGCGGTGAGAGACATTCGCCCGGAGAGGATACTAAGCTGCGGCCAGACGTGCCAACGCAGTGGCCCGTCGAGCTGCAATTGATAACCGCTACGTGCAGCAACTTGCTTGACCATATAGTCGCGGAAATCATTCGGATTCACCAGCAACACTAACGCAGATAACCCGGCCACCAGCACGACCAGGAGTATCATCAGCGTCGTCAGAAATCGTCTCATGGTATCCTCAATGGGCCTGAATTAGTCTTTATCGATTCGGCTGGCTACCGCGCCCTGCTGGTTGCGATATTTCGCATCTTCACGGCGGTTGTAAGTCGCGCCGCCGGGCCGGAAAGCGGCTCAAAGCTCAGCGCACCAATTAACATGCCCGGACGCAGCGCCAGCGGCAGCTTACCGGAGTTGTAGAACTCCAGCACAATGCAACCAGACCAGCCCGGATCGATACGGTGCGCGGTGACGTGCACCATCAGCCCAGACGCGCCAAAGAGGAACGCCCGTCCAGCCAGCCCACCAGATCGGCTGGCAGCGTCACCGACTCCAGCGTCACCGCCAGCGCCAGCTCTCCTGGGTGAAGATAGAACGCCTCGCCCTCGTCGAGAACGATCTCATCGCTCATCACGCGGTCAAGCGCGGCGCTCACTTCATCTTTGGGACCGCTCAGATCGATAAACGCTGCCGTGTGACCACGGAAGGTACGAAATTTATTGCCCAGGCGTACATCCACCGTCGCGCCGTTAATACGCTCCACTGGCGGACGTGGGTTGATCGACAAACGGCCTTCATCAAGCCAGGCTTCAATATCTCGGTCACACAGACGCATGGCATTTTCTCCTTTCGCGCATCACTCCCTTAACGCCAATTACGTCAAGGGCATACCAGGTTATCACTGAACGGTACACAATTTATCAAGCTTATTCAAAGAACTGACTTATTTTCGCTTTCAATATATCGATCGCGATGCGGTTTTTCCCGCCGCGCGGCACGATAATGTCCGCATATTGTTTAGAAGGCTCAATGAATTGCAGGAACATCGGGCGCACGGTTTTTTGATATTGCGCCATCACGGAATCCATTGAACGCCCACGCTCGTTAACGTCACGCTTGATGCGGCGCATCAGGCAGATATCCAGCGGGGTATCAACGAAAATGGAGAAGTTAAGTTCGTCACGCAAACGCGCATCCGTCAGCAACAAAATGCCTTCGAGAATGATGACCTTCTTCGGCTCAACCGTCACCGTTTCTTTCATACGCGTATGTTCAACATAGCTGTAAACCGGCAGGTCAATTGCCGAGCCGCGTTTCAACGCTTGTAAATGCTCAAGCAACAGGCTGTGATCCATCGCGCTGGGATGGTCGTAGTTGGTCTTAACGCGTTCTTCCATCGACAGATGGCTTTGATCTTTGTAATAGCAGTCTTCGGGAATACGCCGATGTGTTCATCACCGACTTGCTCACGTAATTCACGATAAAGGGTACTGGCAATAAGACTCTTGCCGGAAGCCGATGCGCCAGCGATACCGATAATGACGCACTGATGAGACTGATCAGTCATATATTTAGCGACCTGATTAACCTGGATGTTAGGAAGGGGCGACGAAGCGCCAAACGCGGCAATTATAGGGATTTCATCCGTCTGATACCAGTCGAATAGCGTTGCCGCGCGCTCAGAGTTAATTGTTGACAAAGAATTCCCGGTGGCAAATTACGTTGATCAGTTTTATGTAAGGTAAAAAATGTTATACGCAGTTGCGCAAATTATCCGCCTTTACGTCACTTTATGAGCAATTCGCATATAAAATGTAAAACTTTTGTACTAGCATAAACACAGAAACGAATACTGGCGACCTGGTCTTGCGGATAAAGCGGTAATGAGCAAACAATCACAGCATGTATTAATTGCCCTGCCCCACCCGCTGCTTCACCTGGTCAGTTTAGGTTTAGTCTCGTTTATCTTTACCCTTTTCTCGCTTGAGCTTTCGCAGTTTGGCACCCAACTCGCCCCACTGTGGTTCCCGACGTCCATCATGATGGTGGCGTTTATCGCCATGCCGGCGCATGTGCCGGGAATTGCGCTGAGCTGCTCGCTGGGAAATATCGCCGCATCCATCCTGCTTTTTTCCACCAGCTCGCTGAACATGACCTGGACGACCATCAATATTGTTGAAGCCGTGGTCGGGGCAGTGCTGCTACGTAAATTGCTGCCGTGGTATAACCCTTGCAAAATCTGGCTGACTGGCTGCGTCTTGCATTCGGCAGCGCCATTGTTCCGCCTCTGCTAGGGGGTGTTCTGGTTGTCCTGCTGACGCCCGGAGACGATCCTCTCAGGGCATTTTTGATATGGGTACTGTCAGAATCCATCGGCGCTCTGGCACTGGTGCCGCTGGGATTGTTATTTAAACCACACTATCTGCTGCGCCATCGCAACCCACGGTTGTTTTTGAGTCGCTGCTCACGTTAGCCATCACACTGACGTTAAGCTGGCTTTCGATGCTGTATCTGCCGTGGCTTTTACTTTCATTATTGTGCTGTTGATGTGGAGCGCCGTGCGCCTGCCACGAATGGAAGCCTTTTTGATCTTCCTTACCACGGTGATGATGGTGTCGCTGATGATGGCCGCGGATCCCTCCCTGCTTGCTACGCCGCGTACATACCTGATGAGCCATATGCCGTGGCTACCGTTTTGCTGATCCTGCTGCCCGCCAACATCATGACGATGGTGATGTATGCCTTTCGTGCGGAACGCAAACACATTTCCGAAAGCGAAACCCGTTTTCGGAACGCCATGGAATATTCCGCTATCGGTATGGCGTTAGTGGGCACCGAGGGACAATGGCTGCAAACCAACAAAGCGCTCTGCCAGTTTCTCGGGTACAGTCAGGAAGAGCTGCGCGGACTCACCTTTCAGCAACTGACCTGGCCGGAGGATCTCAATAAAGATCTCCAACAGGTTGAAAAGCTGATAAGCGGTGAAATAAACACCTATTCAATGGAAAAACGCTACTACAACCGCAATGGCGATGTTGTCTGGGCGTTGCTTGCCGTCTCACTGGTGCGCCACACGGATGGCACGCCGCTCTATTTTATCGCTCAGATTGAAGACATTAACGAGCTAAAACGCACCGAACAGGTGAATCAGCAACTGATGGAGCGCATCACGCTGGCTAACGAAGCGGGCGGGATTGGCATCTGGGAGTGGGAGTTGAAGCCGAATATTTTTAGCTGGGATAAGCGGATGTTCGAGCTGTATGAAATTCCTCCACATATCAAACCGAACTGGCAGGTGTGGTACGAGTGCGTGCTGCCGGAAGATCGCCAGCATGCCGAAAAAGTGATTCGTGATTCGTTGCAATCACGCTCGCCCTTTAAGCTGGAATTTCGCATTACCGTAAAAGACGGTATTCGCCATATCCGCGCCCTCGCCAACCGGGTACTGAATAAAGAAGGCGAAGTCGAACGCCTGCTCGGCATTAATATGGATATGACCGAGGTTAAACAGCTTAACGAGGCATTGTTTCAGGAAAAAGAGCGCCTGCACATTACGCTTGATTCCATCGGTGAAGCCGTGGTCTGTATTGATATGGCGATGAAAATTACCTTTATGAATCCAGTGGCGGAGAAGATGAGCGGCTGGACGCAGGAAGAAGCGTTAGGTGTTCCGCTCCTGACGGTGTTGCATATTACTTTTGGCGACAACGGACCATTAATGGAGAACATTTACAGTGCCGACACCTCACGTTCCGCGATCGAACAAGATGTGGTGTTGCACTGTCGGAGCGGCGGCAGTTACGACGTGCATTACAGTATTACGCCGTTAAGTACTCTGGACGGCAGCAATATTGGTTCGGTTCTGGTGATTCAGGACGTTACCGAATCACGCAAAATGCTGCGCCAGCTGAGCTACAGCGCCTCCCATGATGCACTGACGCATCTCGCCAATCGCGCCAGTTTTGAGAAACAACTGCGTATCCTGCTGCAAACGGTAAACAGTACACATCAGCGACATGCCTGGTGTTTATCGATCTTGATCGCTTTAAAGCGGTGAATGACAGCGCCGGGCATGCGGCGGGTGACGCTTTGCTGCGCGAACTGGCGTCGTTAATGCTGAGTATGCTGCGTTCCAGCGACGTGCTGGCGCGACTCGGTGGGGATGAATTTGGTCTGCTGCTACCAGACTGTAATGTTGAAAGCGCGCGTTTTATCGCTACACGCATTATCAGTGCCGTGAATGACTATCACTTATCTGGGAAGGACGTGTACATCGGGTAGGTGCCAGTGCCGGGATTACCTTGATTGATGACAACAATCATCAGGCGGCTGAAGTGATGTCGCAGGCTGATATCGCCTGTTATGCCTCCAAAAATGGTGGCCGGGGCCGGGTGACGATTTACGAACCGCAGCAAGCTGCCGCACATAGCGAGCGGGCAGCGATGTCGCTTGATGAACAGTGGCGGATGATTAAAGAGAATCAGTTGATGATGATCGCCCACGGTGTCGCTTCGCCACGGATCCCGGAAGCACGTAATTTGTGGCTGATTTCACTTAAGCTCTGGAATTGCGAAGGCGAGATTATTGATGAACAAACATTTCGTCGTAGCTTCAGCGATCCGGCACTTAGCCATGCTCTTGACCGACGGGTATTCCACGATTTTTTCCAGCAGGCCGCCAAAGCGGTTGCCAGTAAAGGCATAAGCATCGCCCTCCCTCTTTCCGTTGCCGGTTTGAGTAGCGCCACGCTGGTGAATGATCTGCTTGAGCAGCTGGAAAATAGCCCTCTACCACCACGGTTATTACATCTGATTATTCCGGCTGAAGCGATTTTAGATCACGCAGTAAGCGTGCAAAAACTGCGGCTGGCGGGATGTCGGATAGTGCTCAGCCAGGTGGGCCGCGATCTGCAAATCTTCAACTCGCTGAAAGCGAATATGGCAGATTACCTGCTACTTGATGGTGAGTTATGCGCCAACGTGCAGGGTAATTTGATGGATGAGATGCTGATTACGATTATTCAGGGCACGCTCAGCGACTCGGGATGAAAACCATCGCCGGGCCAGTCGTTTTACCCTTAGTGATGGATACGCTTTCTGGCATCGGCGTCGATCTGATTTATGGTGATGTGATTGCCGATGCCCAACCGCTGGATTTGCTGGTGAATAGCAGTTATTTCGCGATTAACTGAGGGAGCGTTTGCCCATTGCCTGATGCGACGTATCAGCCTACAATTCGTCCGTTCCGTCTGGTTGCCAGCCTTCCGTATACCAGATATGCAACAGCGCATAAGAACGCCAGGCTTCCAGCGCTCGGCATAACGGCGGATTTGTGCCGGTGTCATCCCCGGAAATCGCTGTTTAATCAGATAATCATCCGGCAGAAAAACATCTTTCGCCTGCCAGCCACGCAAAGCGAAATAATTCGCCGTCCAGCGCCCGATACCCGGAAAAGTTTGCAGCGTTTTCATCGCCTGCTCCACATCGCCCGGAATTGTCATTGGTAAGCTGCCCTCCAGCGCCGCATTTGCCAGATGAATCAGTGCCTCTGCCCGTTTCAACGGCATGCCTAACGCTTTAATGCCTGCGGGTCGCTGCTGCCAGCCGCTGAGGCGTGGGGAAGCAGATATACTCCGGAAAATCATCCAGCCGTTCGCCATAAAGCTGTACAACTTTGGCAGTCAATTTTGCCGCCATCGCCACGCTCACCAGTTGGCCTAAAATCGCCCGCACACCCTGCTCAAAAGCATCAATACAGCCGGGTAAACGCAATCCGGGCCGCGCCGCGCCTAACTTGCCCAACGCACCGTTAACAATCTGCGGGTTACATTGCAGATCAAACAGGCGGCTCATTTTCGCCAGACACTCAGCGGCAACGGGTTCTAAACCTGCACTTAAATTTATGTGCAGAGTATGGCGGGCTATATCCGGAATAGCAGTCACCACGCCGCGATATTCGCCCACCGCCAGACTACGGGCATAATAATCCTCAGCGACCGTTTCCACACCACTCACCGCACGGGCGGCGAGAAATCCCAACATCCACGACCAGTCATACGGCGGCTGCCAGTTCAGGGTATACATCGCATCTCCTTATTCATCCGCTTTCAGCATAAACGTTATTCAGACGCTACGCTTTGCTTTCATATTCCGGTTGTCGCGACGGCAACATTTCGCTAAAGTCACGCCCCTTCTTCACCGGCATGGGGATTAATTCGTGTTTATTGGTTTTGATTACGGTACAGCAAACTGTTCAGTGGCGGTCATGCGTGACGGTAAACCGCAATTACTGAAAATGGAAAACGACAGCACGCTGCTGCCTTCAATGCTTTGCGCGCCAACGCGTGAAGCAGTAAGTGAATGGCTGTACCGCCATCATGATGTTCCGGCAGACGACGATGAAACGCAGGCGCTGTTACGTCGGGCGATTCGTTATAACCGCGAAGAAGATATCGATGTTACGGCGAAAAGCGTGCAGTTCGGTCTTTCCTCACTGGCACAGTACATTGATGATCCAGAAGAAGTGTGGTTTGTGAAATCACCAAAATCGTTCCTCGGTGCCAGCGGCTTAAAACCGCAGCAGGTAGCGCTGTTTGAGGATCTGGTCTGCGCAATGATGTTGCACATTCGCCAGCAGGCGCAGGCGCAGCTGCCAGAAGCGATTACTCAGGCGGTGATTGGTCGCCCGATCAACTTCCAGGGGCTGGGCGGCGATGAAGCAAACGCCCAGGCGCAAGGGATTCTGGAACGCGCGGCGAAGCGTGCCGGATTCAGGGACGTGGTATTCCAGTACGAGCCGGTCGCGGCTGGGCTGGATTACGAAGCCACCTTGCAGGAAGAAAAACGGGTGCTGGTGGTGGATATCGGCGGTGGTACGACTGACTGTTCATTGCTGCTGATGGGGCCGCAGTGGCGTTCGCGTCTCGATCGTGAAGCCAGCCTGCTGGGTCACAGTGGTTGCCGTATTGGCGGTAACGATCTGGACATCGCACTGGCGTTTAAAAACCTGATGCCGTTACTGGGCATGGGTGGCGAAACCGAAAAAGGCATCGCCCTGCCGATTCTGCCGTGGTGGAATGCGGTTGCCATCAACGACGTACCTGCGCAGAGTGATTTCTACAGTAGTGCCAACGGTCGTCTGCTTAACGATCTGGTACGCGATGCCCGCGAACCGGAAAAAGTGGCCCTGCTACAGAAAGTCTGGCGTCAGCGTTTAAGCTATCGCCTGGTGCGTAGCGCAGAAGAGTGCAAAATTGCTCTTTCAAGCGTAGCGGAAACCCGCGCCTCACTGCCGTTTATCAGCGATGAACTGGCTACGCTGATTAGCCAGCAAGGGCTGGAAAGCGCCCTCAGCCAGCCACTGGCGCGGATTCTGGAACAGGTGCAACTGGCCCTGGATAACGCCCAGGAAAAACCGGACGTTATCTACCTGACCGGCGGTAGCGCCCGTTCGCCGCTGATTAAAAAAGCGCTGGCAGAACAGTTGCCGGGAATTCCGATTGCAGGCGGCGATGACTTTGGCTCCGTCACCGCCGGGCTGGCACGCTGGGCGGAAGTGGTGTTTCGTTAAAAGAAAATGGCTCAGCAGCGGCTTAAATCTGCCTGCGCCTGAGCCAGTTTTTCTGCCGCCTGACGTAACGGTTCCATCAACGGCATGGTCCGTGCTGGAGCATGAAGCGGAATCGCTGCAACTCTGTCGCGCCGACAGTCAACGTCGATTCCAGCCGATGTCGTTTGGCGGTCATTTTCGCCATTACCGCTTGTCTGTCTGCTGGCGTTATCGCTTCATTCGGCCTGAACACAAAACGGCGTTCACAGCTCGCTTTCCAGTCGATAACCGCTGGGTCAGATGGTCGCCAAACCCTTTCACTTGCTTAACGCCACGACGGGTAACATCTGCGGCTGTTTCAATACCAAAAGACCGTAACGCCGCTTTACGCGCAGGGCCAACGCCGGGAATAGAGGCAACATCAATAAAAAATCCCTCCAGAAACTTCTGCTTCTGCCGTTCCCTTGCAGTGTCATGAAGTGCTGCCAGAGCGCGTTTCTCTTCTTCCGGTAACCCGAGAATTTCGTCCTTCATTTTTTCGAGCATCGTCCGTTTGGCGATAAAACCTTCCAGGCCGCCTACCTGCTGGATCTGGCGGACTAAATGGTCATAGTCCATTTTCGCACGATTAAATGCCTCACGGCGTTGCTGACTTCTGCTTTGTACGCTTTGCTTGTCAGACTGCCAATAATCCAGATAGCCGCCAGCACAGGAACCAAAATAATATAACGCGGTTCTGCCTGAAGGCGCAAAGCAGCAGCGATAATGCTGACAGTGCGATCTCAAGCAGAATGATGTATTCGCGCCGTAACAGGCTAAAGGAAGCGGCCTGCCAGTCGGTTGGAAATGATCGGGTAATGGCAGTTGCAATGCTGGCGGTGCTACTGACGCCATCACCATCGCCCAGACTTTTGCCAGCACAAAATCCCCGCCGGTGGTAATGACCTCTTCGCCGAGATCAATAAAATAGATAACGCCTTGATTATCCAGCGCACACCACGGCAGTCGGTCAAATGAGCGGGATAAACATGCATTGCCGAAACGGGACATTTCTTTAACTGTTGGCGCAGAGAATCAAGTGCCGCTACCCACGCTTTAGCCGTCGGACGCCCGGTTGCCACGCCACTTTCCGTGAATGCCTGCTGAAACATGGCTTCAACATCACTCGGTAACATCGATAGCGGAATCGATCGTGGCGGCGGTTTTAAACCACGTCGCTGATTATCTGACGCGTAGGCATAACGGAAATGGGTAATATCCGTCTCCAGCGCATTACCCGCATCAGAGATAAGCGGCACACCAGAATAAGGATGCCGACCACCAAACAAGACGTGAAATATCAGCAAGGCAAGGCCAAAATTATCGTGATTCGCGGTGCGTTCAAAGCCGACAAATGACGACAAGGTTTGTAGCTCTGGCGGCGTAAAATGCGACACACCGACTTCGCATAAATGCAACGTGCCATTAGCGTTAATCTGAAAGGAGTCGCTATCAATCAATACCACTTTGCTGTCGCGACCTACCATAAAACTGTTCTGGTTTACGTCACCCACGACGTGCCCGTGCTCGTGAACCGTAGCAAAAGATGAAGCAATATTGCGCGCAACATAGAGTAGAAAATCCCACGCACAATGAGGGTAACGTTGACGACGATGTGCCGGGCTATAGATCATATGAATCGGTTCTTTACCAGAAACTTTTGGCATCATAAAACCGATAACTTTTCCGCCTCGTCCACCGTGAAGCGTTGCCTGCGGCCAGGCGACATAATTCAACAATTGCGCGTCAGCTGTCGCAGCCATAAAAGGCAAGTTTGTCCTGTTTTAAGGCGGGTGGCGGCGTGTGATAAATCTTGGCGACGCTATCGACAAACTCATTGATATCATAAACCGCGCCTTCACCGCCTTTGCCCAGTTCACGGCCTGGCGTAACGCACTCACCAGTAGCAGTATATAAAGTGGGTTTCATGGTAACCACAGCGCCAGTGCCAACGTTTTATCATCATCCGTACGCTCGTTTACCGCCGGGCTGGACAAAAACTGCTTTAACAATTCAGGTAATAAATCGAGTTGTTCCTGCGTTGCTGACGCCAGTCCATTGAAAAACGGGGTAAAGAAAGGTACATGAGGAGAATTATCCAGCATATTTAACGCCAGTCGCTGGATACCATCCGTAAATGCTGCAACTTTATGCACACGCTCAGTGCTGGTGAAAGTTTCCAGTCTGGAAACGGCATCTTCATCGGTAATGAAGTGCGTCATATTGGCATATTCACCCACCATCGGCGTAAGCGGCAATTGCAGACCGTGACCAAAATCCACCACCACGCCGCCATCGCCAATCTGCATAATCAAGGTGCCGTCAGGCGATGAAATCAATCCCAGAAACGTGCAGGCAAAATCGCGAACTGCTAATTCTTTGGCTTCCGCCTCGGCAAAAAGTCGCTGACAAACGGTCAGCACAATATCCGTGGCGAGGATATCATTAAGCCCAATTCCCCACCCTGCACTTTTTGCGACATATAAGCCATCGCTTCATTGACGGCGAGCGTCGCGCCTTCTCCTCCCTGCGAAACGCTACCTGCGCCATCAGCAGGAACATCACCAGTAATGGCTGCTGGTCATTTAGCCAGGCAACCTGCATCTGGCAGGCATCCTGGCAAGGCAAGTCCGCGCTGATGTGCGATGTTCCAACAGCGGATGCATAAACCAGACGCCAGCTCACACTGACGTCCAGCCTTTTGGCGCTTCCAGCACAACTTCCGTTCCCGGCGTGGAGCGGGAAACCGAACGCAGCGAACTGGATAACCAGCTAAACAGTTCACGGAATTGTAATCCTTGCAGAGGCAAAGGCTGACGAACGCTGATTTGGGCCAGCGTCTTCATATCCGCCCCCTGAACACCGATGGAAAAGAAAGCAAACCTTTTATCTTCTTCCCCCGAAACACTTTGTTGGCTGCAGCCTGCCACTCATCGGTTGGTGCACCATCGGTAATCAGGAAAATCCACGGGCGATAATACGAAATACCATTTGCACGATACTCACGTTCCGCTCCTCTACCATATCCAGGGCTTTGGTAATGGCCGCACCCATTGGTGTATCGCCCTGGGCAAACAGGATGGGCGGAAAAAAATTAGCGGCGCTGGTAAAGGGTTGTTCCACATGCACCGGGCCGAACGTCACAATGCCGAGTTCCACTCTTTTTAAAGCCAGCGGATCGGCAAGCAGTTCATCACGAAAGGTCACCAATCCGGCGTTAAGTTCATTAATAGGTCTGCCGCTCATCGAGCCAGAAACATCCAGCAGCAAAATGCAGGGGCAACGTGGTTCCGGGTTACTGGCAAAATCGCTGGTGGCAAACGTGATTTGTTCGCTCATAAGAAATCCTTTCTTAGAGAATTATCGAGGTCCGGTATCATACCGACTGCAATAATGAAATAAGAGCAAACGAAGAAACTTCAGAATTAGGCCCGGCGGCGCAGAAAATTTTGCTATTCGCCTCGCAAGAACGGAGAGCCGTCGATTGACACTAAGGGCGGAGTGACATAATTTCAGGAGTGAGGGTTAGGGAGAGGTTTCCCCCTCCCCCTGGTGTTCTTAGTAAGCCTGGAAGCTAATCACTAAGAGTATCACCAGTATGATGACGTGCTTCATCATAACCCTTTCCTTATTAAAAGCCCTCTTCTCCGGGAGAGGCTTTCCCGTTTCAGCGTCCCGCTGAAATCATCGGCTTACCTCCTTTCGCCCTGAATGCAGTCTATCGCTAGCGCGTGAATAAAATAGTTTCCTCTGTGATTATTGCGTAACGACTCGCAAAGAATATTTGCTGGCAGGATCGCAGACTACAAAGCCTGCGGATTGACAATCTTATCGTGAAGGCATACTTTCAGGAGTGAGGGTAGAGCGGGGTTTCCTCCGCCCTGGTAGTCTTAGTAAGCGGGGAAGCTTATGACTAAGAGCACCACGATGATGAGTAGCTTCATCATGACCCTTCCTTATTTAAGGCCCCTTCCTCGGGAGGGGCTTTCCCGTTTCAGCATTCCGGCTGAAATCTGCGGCTTACCTCCTTTCGCCTGTATGTAGTCTATCGCTAACGCGTAGATAAAATAGTTTCCTGTGTTATTACTGGATGCGTGCTCGCAAATGTGCCCGCCATTCAGACGATTCCCGATAGTGTTTCATAATTCCTCCATTTTTCTCCCTTATTGGCTGGCTACACTAGTATCATTCCGCGAAACGTTTCAGGAAGAGAAACTCTTAACGATGAAGGCAGTTATAAATCCCGTTGGGTAATCGTAATCGTGGTGGTTATCGCCGCCATCGCCGCATTCTGGTTCTGGCAAGGCGCAACTGACTCCCAGAGTGCAGCCCAGGGGCGACGAAACAAGCGCAGCAATCGCCAGCGGGTGGTCGCCGTGGTATGCGTTCCGGCCCATTAGCCCCGGTTCAGGCGGCGACCGCCGTAGAACAGGCAGTTCCGCGTTACCTCACCGGGCTTGGCACCATTACCGCCGCTAATACTGTTACGGTGCGCAGCCGCGTGGACGGTCAACTGATGGCGTTACATTTCCAGGAAGGCCAGCAGGTCAAAGCAGGCGATTTACTGGCAGAAATTGACCCCAGCCAGTTCAAGTTGCATTAGCACAAGCCCAGGGCCAACTGGCAAAAGATAAAGCCACGCTTGCTAACGCCCGCCGTGATCTGGCGCGTTATCAGCAACTGGCAAAAACCAATCTCGTCTCCCGTCAGGAGCTGGATGCCCAACAGGCGCTGGTCAGTGAAACCGAAGGCACCATTAAGGCTGATGAAGCAAGCGTCGCCAGCGCGCAGCTGCAACTCGACTGGAGCCGCATCACCGCACCAGTCGATGGTCGCGTTGGTCTCAAGCAGGTTGATGTTGGTAACCAAATCTCCAGTGGTGATACCACCGGAATTGTGGTGATCACCCAGACGCATCCTATCGATTTAGTCTTTACCCTGCCGGAAAGCGATATCGCTACTGTAGTGCAGGCGCAAAAAGCCGGAAAACCGCTGGTGGTAGAAGCCTGGGATCGCACCAATTCGAAGAAATTAAGTGAAGGCACGCTGTTAAGCCTCGATAACCAAATCGATGCCACAACCGGTACGATTAAAGTGAAAGCACGCTTTAATAATCAGGATGATGCGCTGTTTCCCAATCAGTTTGTTAACGCGCGCATGTTAGTCGACACCGAACAAAACGCCGTAGTGATCCCAACAGCCGCCCTGCAAATGGGCAATGAAGGCCATTTTGTCTGGGTGCTGAATAGCGAAAACAAGGTCAGCAAACATCTGGTGACGCCGGGCATTCAGGACAGTCAGAAAGTGGTGATCCGTGCAGGTATTTCTGCGGGCGATCGCGTGGTGACAGACGGCATTGATCGCCTGACCGAAGGGGCGAAAGTGGAAGTGGTGGAAGCCAGAGCGCCACCACTCCGGAAGAGAAAGCCACCAGCCGCGAAATACGCGAAAAAGGAGCACGCTCCTGATGCAGGTGTTACCCCCGAGCAGCACAGGCGGCCCGTCGCGCCTTTTTATTATGCGTCCTGTCGCCACCACGCTGCTGATGGTGGCGATCTTACTCGCCGGGATTATCGGTTATCGCGCCCTGCCCGTTTCGGCGCTGCCGGAAGTGGACTATCCGACCATTCAGGTGGTCACGCTCTACCCAGGTGCCAGCCGGATGTCATGACCTCTGCCGTTACCGCGCCGCTAGAACGCCAGTTCGGGCAGATGTCTGGCCTGAAACAGATGTCGTCGCAAAGTTCCGGCGGTGCGTCAGTTATCACTTTGCAGTTCCAGCTAACATTACCGCTCGATGTCGCCGAGCAGGAAGTGCAGGCCGCGATTAACGCTGCGACCAACTTGTTGCCGAGCGATCTGCCTAACCCGCCGGTTTACAGCAAAGTAACCCGGCAGATCCGCCGATCATGACGCTCGCCGTCACCTCAACCGCCATGCCGATGACGCAAGTGGAAGATATGGTGGAAACCCGCGTCGCGCAGAAAATCTCGCAGATTTCCGGTGTCGGACTGGTGACGCTTTCCGGCGGTCAGCGTCCGGCTGTTCGCGTCAAACTTAACGCTCAGGCGATTGCCGCCCTCGGCCTGACCAGCGAAACCGTGCGCACCGCCATTACCGGCGCTAACGTTAACTCGGCAAAAGGTAGCCTCGACGGCCCTTCCCGTGCGGTTACGCTTTCCGCTAACGACCAGATGCAATCCGCCGAAGAGTATCGCCAGCTAATCATCGCCTACCAGAACGGCGCGCCGATTCGTCTTGGCGATGTCGCAACCGTAGAGCAAGGTGCAGAAAACAGCTGGCTTGGCGCATGGGCGAACAAAGAACAGGCCATTGTGATGAATGTTCAGCGCCAGCCCGGTGCTAACATTATCTCCACCGCCGACAGCATCCGGCAGATGCTGCCACAGCTCACCGAGAGTCTGCCGAAATCGGTGAAGGTAACAGTGCTTTCCGATCGCACCACCAATATCCGCGCATCGGTCAACGATACCCAGTTTGAATTGATGATGGCTATCGCGCTGGTAGTCATGATTATCTACCTGTTTTTGCGCAATATTCCGGCGACCATCATTCCCGGCTTCGCAGTGCCGCTGTCGTTAATCGGCACCTTCGCGGTCATGGTGTTTCTCGATTTTTCAATCAATAACCTGACGCTGATGGCGTTAACTATCGCCACCGGGTTCGTGGTCGATGACGCCATCGTGGTGATCGAAAATATTTCCCGCTATATCGAAAAAGGCGAAAAACCGTTGGCGGCGGCGCTCAAGGGCGCAGGTGAAATCGGCTTTACCATTATCTCGCTGACCTTCTCGCTGATTGCGGTGTTGATCCCACTGCTGTTTATGGGCGATATCGTCGGGCGACTGTTCCGCGAATTTGCTATTACCCTGGCGGTAGCGATTTTGATCTCAGCGGTGGTGTCGCTGACCCTGACACCGATGATGTGCGCGCGGATGCTCAGCAGGAGTCGTTGCGTAAACAGAACCGCTTCTCCCGTGCCTCGGAAAAAATGTTCGACAGGATAATCGCCGCCTATGGTCGTGGACTGGCGAAAGTGCTGAATCATCCGTGGCTGACCTTAAGCGTGGCACTCAGCACGCTGCTGCTTAGCGTGCTGCTGTGGGTGTTCATTCCGAAAGGTTTCTTCCCGGTACAGGACAACGGCATTATTCAGGGCACTTTGCAGGCACCGCAATCCAGCTCCTTTGCCAATATGGCCCAGCGGCAACGCCAGGTCGCGGACGTGATTTTGCAGGATCCGGCAGTGCAAAGTCTGACCTCATTTGTTGGCGTTGATGGCACTAACCCGTCGCTGAACAGTGCGCGTTGCAGATCAACCTCAAACCGCTGGATGAACGTGATGATCGGGTGCAAAAAGTCATCGCCCGTCTGCAAACGGCGGTGGATAAGTGCCGGGCGTCGATCTCTTCCTGCAACCAACGCAGGACCTGACCATCGATACTCAGGTCAGCCGCACCCAGTACCAGTTTACCTTGCAGGCCACCTCACTGGATGCGCTCAGTACCTGGGTGCCAGAGTTGATGGAAAAACTCCAGCAACTGCCACAGCTTTCTGATGTCTCCAGCGACTGGCAGGACAAAGCTGGTGGCGTATGTCAATGTTGATCGCGACAGCGCCAGCCGTCTGGGGATCAGCATGGCGGATGTCGATAACGCCCTGTACAACGCGTTTGGTCAGCGGCTGATTTCCACTATTTATACTCAGGCTAACCAGTATCGCGTGGTGCTGGAACACAACACCGAAAATACCCCAGGCCTCGCGGCGCTGGATACCATTCGCCTGACCAGCAGCGACGGTGCGTGGTGCCGCTAAGCTCAATTGCCAAAATTGAGCAGCGTTTTGCGCCGCTCTCCATCAACCATCTGGATCAGTTCCCGGTCAACGACCATCTCCTTTAACGTGCCGGATAACTATTCGCTGGGTGATGCGGTGCAGGCGATTATGGACACCGAGAAGACGCTGAATCTGCCGGTGGATATCACCACGCAATTCCAGGGCAGCACCCTCGCCTTCCAGTCGGCGCTGGGCAGCACTGTCTGGCTGATTGTCGCGGCGGTGGTGGCGATGTATATCGTGCTCGGCATTCTGTACGAGAGCTTTATTCACCCGATCACCATTCTCTCGACGCTACCCACCGCAGGGGTCGGCGCACTGCTGGCATTAATGATTGCCGGAAGTGAGCTGGATGTGATTGCGATTATCGGCATTATTTTGCTGATCGGTATCGTGAAGAAGAACGCCATCATGATGATCGACTTCGCGCTGGCTGCTGAGCGCGAGCAAGGCATGTCGCCGCGCGATGCCATCTACCAGGCTTGTCTGTTGCGTTTTCGTCCGATCCTGATGACCACCCTGGCGGCTCTGCTTGGCGCGCTGCCGCTGATGTTGAGTACCGGGTCGGCGCGGAACTGCGTCGTCCGTTAGGTATCGGCATGGTCGGCGGTCTGATTGTCAGCCAGGTGCTGACGCTGTTCACCACGCCGGTGATTTATCTGCTGTTCGACCGCCTGGCATTGTGGACCAAAAGTCGCTTTGCTCGCCATGAAGAGGAGGCGTAAGTGAAGTTTTTTGCCCTCTTCATTTACCGCCCGGTGGCGACGATTTTACTGTCGGTCGCCATTACCCTCTGCGGCATACTGGCTTCCGTATGCTGCCGGTCGCCCCGCTGCCGCAGGTCGATTTTCCGGTGATTATGGTCAGCGCCTCGCTGCCCGGTGCGTCGCCGGAGACAATGGCGTCTTCCGTTGCCACGCCGCTGGAGCGCTCACTTGGCGCATTGCCGGGGTTAGTGAAATGACCTCCAGTAGTTCGCTCGGCAGCACGCGGATTATTTTGCAGTTTGATTTTGACCGGGATATCAACGGCGCAGCGCGTGATGTGCAGGCGGCGATCAACGCTGCACAAAGTTTGCTGCCCAGTGGGATGCCCAGCCGTCCGACCTATCGCAAAGCGAACCCGTCGGATGCGCCAATTATGATCCTCACGCTGACATCCGATACTTATTCTCAGGGTGAACTGTACGATTTCGCCTCGACGCAGCTGGCTCCGACGATTTCGCAAATCGACGGTGTTGGTGATGTCGATGTCGGCGGCAGCTCACTGCCCGCCGTACGCGTCGGGCTGAATCCGCAGGCGCTGTTTAATCAGGCGTCTCGCTGGACGACGTACGCACCGCCATCAGCAATGCCAACGTGCGTAAACCACAGGGGGCACTGGAAGATGGCACTCACCGCTGGCAGATCCAGACCAATGATGAGCTAAAAACCGCCGCTGAATATCAGCCGTTGATTATTCATTACAACAACGGCGGCGCGGTTCGTCTGGGTGATGTGGCGACGGTGACTGACTCGGTGCAGGATGTGCGCAACGCCGGGATGACCAACGCCAAACCAGCTATTTTGCTGATGATCCGCAAGCTGCCGGAAGCCAATATTATCCAGACGGTTGACAGCATCCGGGCAAAATTACCGGAGTTGCAGGAGACCATTCCGGCGGCGATTGATCTGCAATTGCCCAGGATCGCTCCCCCACCATTCGCGCCTCGCTGGAAGAAGTCGAGCAAACGCTGATTATCTCGGTGGCGCTGGTGATTCTGGTGGTGTTTTTATTCCTGCGCTCGGGTCGCGCCACTATTATTCCCGCCGTTGTGGTGCCGGTTTCGCTGATTGGTACGTTTGCGGCGATGTACCTGTGCGGATTCAGTCTCAATAACCTGTCGTTAATGGCGCTCACCATCGCTACTGGTTTCGTGGTGGATGACGCCATCGTGGTGCTGGAAAACATTGCCCGTCATCTGGAAGCGGGGATGAAACCACTACAGGCCGCACTGCAAGGTACTCGCGAAGTCGGTTTTACGGTGCTGTCGATGAGTCTGTCACTGGTGGCGGTGTTCCTGCCGCTGCTGTTGATGGGCGGATTGCCGGGCCGACTGTTACGCGAGTTTGCCGTGACGCTTTCTGTCGCCATTGGTATTTCGTTGCTGGTTTCCCTGACGCTAACGCCGATGATGTGTGGCTGGATGCTGAAAGCCAGCAAGCCGCGTGAGCAAAAGCGACTGCGTGGTTTTGGTCGCATGTTGGTAGCCCTGCAACAAGGCTACGGCAAGTCGCTGAAATGGGTGCTCAATCATACCCGTCTGGTGGGCGTGGTGCTGCTTGGCACCATTGCGCTGAATATCTGGCTATATATCTCGATCCCGAAAACCTTCTTCCCGGAGCAGGACACTGGCGTGTTGATGGGCGGGATACAGGCGGATCAGAGTATTTCGTTTCAGGCGATGCGCGGTAAGTTGCAGGATTTCATGAAAATTATCCGTGACGATCCGGCAGTGGATAATGTCACCGGATTTACCGGCGGTTCGCGAGTGAACAGCGGGATGATGTTTATCACCCTCAAGCCACGCGACGAACGCAGCGAAACGGCGCAGCAAATTATCGACCGTCTGCGCGTGAAGCTGGCGAAAGAACCGGGGGCGAATCTGTTCCTGATGGCGGTACAGGATATTCGCGTTGGCGGACGTCAGTCGAACGCCAGCTATCAGTACACGTTGTTATCCGACGACCTGGCGGCACTGCGCGAATGGGAGCCGAAAATCCGCAAAAACTGGCGACGTTGCCGGAACTGGCGGACGTGAACTCCGATCAGCAGGATAACGGCGCGGAGATGAATCTGGTTTACGACCGCGACACCATGGCACGGCTGGGAATCGACGTACAAGCCGCCAACAGTCTGTTAAATAACGCCTTCGGTCAGCGGCAAATCTCGACCATTTACCAGCCGATGAACCAGTATAAAGTGGTGATGGAAGTGGATCCGCGCTATACCCAGGACATCAGTGCGCTGGAAAAAATGTTCGTTATCAATAACGAAGGCAAAGCGATCCCGCTGTCGTATTTCGCTAAATGGCAACCGGCGAATGCCCCACTATCGGTGAATCATCAGGGATTATCGCGGCCTCGACCATTTCGTTTAACCTGCCGACCGGAAAATCGCTCTCGGACGCCAGTGCGGCGATCGATCGCGCAATGACCCAGCTTGGGGTGCCTTCGACGGTGCGCGGCAGTTTTTGCCGGCACGGCGCAGGTGTTCCAGGAGACGATGAACTCGCAGGTGATCCTGATTATCGCCGCTCGCCACGGTGTATATCGTGCTGGGTATCCTTACGAGAGTTACGTACATCCGCTGACGATCCTCTCCACCCTGCCTCGGCGGCGTTGGAGCGCTGCTGGCGCTGGAGCTGTTCAATGCCCCGTTCAGCCTAATCGCCTGATAGATCATGCTATTAATCGGCATCGTGAAGAAAAACGCCATTATGATGGTCGATTTTGCGCTTGAAGCCCAACGGCACGGTAACCTGACGCCGCAGGAAGCTATTTTCCAGGCTGTCTGCTGCGTTTTCGCCCGATTATGATGACTACCCTGGCGGCGCTGTTTGGTGCGCTGCCGCTGGTATTGTCGGGCGGCGACGGCTCGGAGCTGCGGCAACCCCTGGGGATCACCATTGTCGGCGGACTGGTAATGAGCCAGCTCCTTACGCTGTATACCACGCCGGTGGTGTATCTCTTTTTCGACCGTCTGCGGCTGCGTTTTTTCGCGTAAACCTAAACAAACGGTAACCGAGTAAATGACAGATCTTCCGACAGCACCCGTTGGCAATTGTGGATTGTGGCTTTCGGCTTCTTTATGCAGTCGCTGGACACCACCATCGTAAACACCGCCCTTCCCTCAATGGCGCAAAGCTCGGGGAAAGTCCGTTGCATATGCACATGGTCATTGTCTCTTATGTGCTGACCGTGGCGGTGATGCTGCCCGCCAGCGGCTGGCTGGCGGACAAAGTCGGCGTGCGCAATATTTTCTTTACCGCCATCGTGCTGTTTACTCTCGGTTCACTGTTTTGCGCGCTTTCCGGCACGCTGAACGAACTGTTGCTGGCACGCGGCGTTACAGGGCGTTGGCGGCGCGATGATGGTGCCGGTCGCAGATTGACGGTGATGAAAATCGTACCGCGCGAGCAATATATGGCGGCGATGACCTTTGTCACGTTACCCGGTCAGGTCGGTCCGCTGCTCGGTCCGGCGCTCGGCGGTCTGCTGGTGGAGTACGCATCGTGGCACTGGATCTTTTTGATCAACATTCCGGTGGGGATTATCGGTGCGATCGCCACATTGCTGTTAATGCCAAACTACACCATGCAGACGCGGCGCTTTTGATCTCTCCGGATTTTTATTGCTGGCGGTTGGCATGGCGGTATTAACCCTGGCGCTGGACGGCAGTAAAGGTACAGGTTTATCGCCGCTGACGATTGCAGGCTGGTCGCAGTTGGCGTGGTGGCACTGGTGCTTTATCTGCTGCACGCCAGAAATAACAACCGTGCCCTGTTCAGTCTGAAACTGTTCCGTACTCGTACCTTTTCGCTGGGCCTGGCGGGGAGCTTTGCCGGACGTATTGGCAGTGGCATGTTGCCCTTTATGACACCGGTTTTCCTGCAAATTGGCCTCGGTTTCTCGCCGTTTCATGCCGGACTGATGATGATCCCGATGGTGCTTGGCAGCATGGGAATGAAGCGAATTGTGGTACATGTGGTGAATCGCTTTGGTTATCGTCGGGTACTGGTAGCGACCACGCTGGGTCTGTCGCTGGTCACCCTGTTGTTTATGACTACCGCCCTGCTGGCTGGTACTACGTTTTGCCGTTCGTC
>ENA-OQER01000510-OQER01000510.1-human-gut-metagenome-genome-assembly--contig:-NODE-510-length-20941-cov-2.681897_pt1 | contig 20941 bp, 18 predicted proteins | sample MGYA00242797_ERZ504639 | MGnify/ENA primary metagenome ERZ504639 (study PRJEB26092, sample SAMD00036306) | human gut metagenome | host: Homo sapiens | study: EMG produced TPA metagenomics assembly of...
GTTCCTTCAACTGGTCGATCTTTTGCAGGCCGAGCCGGCAGTTCCTGGGCATCGATCATTTCATTGATTTGACCAGTGCCGACGCCGAAGCGGACGGCGAGGGAACAACGGCCGGGCGTCTCGCGCGATTCGTCGCGCAAAGCGCGTTCTACCAGATGGAGCAGCCGTATTCGGAACGCAATCTGCTGGTCTGCCTGAACGGCAACTCTGATCCGGCGTCGTGGACGCACTGATGACGGACGTCGAACAATCGCCATGGCTGAACATCACCGATCTGAACACGCTCAACAATGCCGACCCCGCCTTGAGCGGCGACGATGCAGCCGCGATCGTGCCGCAATCCGACGGAATCAATGATGCGACGCAAGCCAATCTCAGGCAGACGCTCAACACACTGGCAGCCTCGACAAACGACATCAAACGATTCAACGCGTCCATCCTCACCGACGTCGCCGACGATGCCAAGCAGGCCCCCGCAGGCCTCAAAGCGTGGCGCAGGCAGCTCGTCAACGCGCACGGCATCATGGCCCTGCACGCGCTAGGCGGCGAAAATCCAGCCGGAAGCACCATGGTGGAAGGAGCCGGGCAACTGGCGTCCCTGCTCATCAACGGCGTGGCCATCACACCGACGGAAAACGTCAACGTGGTCAGCGAAACCGCGCAAATGCCCGTTACCATCAGCAACAGCCATCCCTATCCGGTCACGGTAAAAGTCTCATCATTGACCAACTCCATGCAGATCGTCACTTCGCGTTTCGACACCGTGGAAGTGCCCGCGCACAGCGAAGCCAAGTGGCGTTCACCATCGCGTGGCCACCTCCGGCACCGCGGACGCCGCGCTCAGCCTGCAGGACAGGCAGGGCATCACATTCGGAGCGACACAAACCACCCACATCACCAGCGCATTGCAGATCAGCGACAAAACCGGCTTCATCATCATCGGCATCGCGTGCTGCTTGGAGCTTTGGGACTGTGGCGCCAATTCCACCGTAAGAAGGATCCAGACGAATGAGTTCTTCCGTTGGCCGTAATTCACTGATCATGGCTCCGGCACCGCGGCCTCGCGCGTGACCGGGCAAATCCGTACCATTCTGCTCGCCTGGGCTTTAGGCACCACCGGCTATGCGGCGAACGCTACCAAGCCGGATCCATGATTCCGCAGGTGATCTACACCTTGGTTTCCGGCGGTATTTTCAACGCCGTGCTCGTGCCGCAGATCGTACGCACGTTGAAGGCAAAAGACGCCGAAACCAAACTCAACAAGCTCATCACGCTTGCCATCACCATGCTGTTGGCGGTGACGATCCTGATGGCCCTATGCACGCCGCTGCTCACCAAGCTGTATGTGAACGGTAGCCCCGAAACCATGGCGTTGGCGACCTCATTCACCCTGTGGTGCATGCCGCAGATCTTCTTCTACGGCCTATATACGGTGGTCGGCCAGATTCTCGCGGCCAAAGACCATTTCACCGCGTATGCGTGGAGTTCCGTGGGTGCGAACATCATCAGCTGCATCGGCTTCGGCACGTTCATCGCGCTATTCGGCCGTGCCACCGAGCATCCGCTTGATTTTTGGACCGCCGACAAAATCGCCCTGACCGCAGGCACGTGGACGTTGGGCGTGGCATTCCAGGCGCTGGTACTGTTCATTCCACTGACCAAAATCGGATTGAAATACCGCCCCATCTTCGGCCTTCGTGGCATTGGATTGCGTTCCATGGGACCGGTCGCGGCTTGGAGTGTCGGCATTGTCGTAATCGACCAGCTCGCCAATATCGTAATCACGCGTACCTCCACTAACGCGCCGATGCTCGCGCAGCAGCAGTTCGGCATCAATCCGCTCGACGTGGCCGCAATGCTTCATACCAGAACGCGTACACGATTTACATGTTGCCGTATTCGCTGATTGCCGTTTCGCTGGCAACCGCGATTTTCCCGAAAATATCCCGTGCGGTCGCCGATCATAATATCGCCGAAGCGCGCATCGATCTCAGCCAGGCGCTGCGCAATATGGGTGTGATCATGTGCTATTTCGCGGTCGCTTTCGTGGTGATGCCCGTTCCGATCATTCTCGCGTTGCTGCCGTCTGTGAGCGTCAGAGAGGCGATTCTTATGGCGGGACCGTTGGTCACGCTTGGCGTGGGACTTCCGTTCGCCAGCGCGTATCTGATTATCCAGCGCACGTTCTATGCATTCGAAGACGGCAAATCGCCGTTCATTTTCATGCTGTTCGCCATGGGCATTCAAGCGGTAAGCGTGATCATCGGCGCGAAACTACTCCCCCCTACCGAATGGACGACAATGATCGGCATGGTAGGAGCCATGAGCTACATACTGCCGATCCCCATCCTGTATGCCATGCTGCGCAAACGATTCGAAAACAATATCGACGGTCCGCGCATAGCCATCTCGTATCTGAAATCGATTGGCGCGGCAGTAGCTACCATGTTCATCGGCGTGACGGTACGTGACAGCGTCTACCAGCTTGTCGGCGCCCAAATCGGAGCGGTGGACGGTCATATGAACTGGATTCAGGCAGTGGCGTGTGCCGCACTGCTGGCCATAGTGGCCTTCATCGTTTACGTAGGCATGTTGCGGCTGCTACGTTCCGAGGAATTCAAGGAGGCGATCGCACTGATTTCCTCACGTATTCCCGGACTTCGCAAGCCGACCAGCCCCAACGATAGACTGGAACAGGACGACGCCGAAAACGGCGAGTGACCATAGGCAGAACAAACGTTTACAAAAAGTTGAAGGAACCCATGAAACCTCAGCTGGGAGATACCATCAGCAATCGCTACGTGCTCGTTTCGCCATTGCGCGAAGAAACCGGACTGCAGGTCTGGAAGGCCAGCGACCATGTGCTCGCACGGGATTGCCAGCTGTTTATTGTCAGCAGCAGCAAGGCATTGCAGGAAGTCAACGCAACCGCTTCCATGCTGGCTATTTCGCATGATTCCCACTTCACGAAAGTGCTGCAGCTCCAGCATGCCGGCCAGGTCGCGCTGGTGGTGACGCAGCTTGACGAAGGCATGACCTCAGTGAATATCTTGCGCTGAACGCCAACCAGCCGTTGAGCTATACACCATGCGCTCCATCATTGGCGAAGTCATCGAATCATTGCATGCGCTGCAAAAAGACAATCTCACGCATTTCTCCATCAGCACCGACACGGTGCGACTGACCCGTTCCGGCATTCAGATCGCAGATGCTCCAGTGAGCATCATGCTTGCCGACACTTCCCGCGCGCAGGCTTTGGAAAATCGGGAACAGCTTGCGATCCGTCAAATCTCAGCGCTGTTGTACGCTATGCTGATCCGACGCCGTCCACGCTGTCGACGGATTTCCGTCTTGAAGCGCTCGCGCCGACCACGCCGATGGAATTCCGCGTGATCTGCAAGCGCGGTCTCGAACTTGAAGAGGACGACGGCTTCCCCACCGTTCCGATGGCAACCATTGCGGAATTGGAAGCGTTGCTTGGCGAGTACCAACCGCTGTCATCGTTGGGAAGCATGGATATCACGTTGCCTTCCATGGATTCGGAATGCTCAATCGCCAATGTTCCGTTACTGCAGATTCTTGAGAAGGATGTGCTCCCGCTGCCGGATACGCTGGCAGCGGCTGGAAGCATTCCGGAAATGACGTTCACGGCTCCCGAACCGCATAACGATTTTTCCGATGGCAAGGAGGCTTTGGCGAAAGGCGTCGCGGCCACCAGTGGAGCGGTGAAATCGTTGTGGAGCAGCGGCCGTGAACTGCTGAGCGAAGAAGACATCGATGGCGTGACCGACACCAGCGATTCTCCCTTCTCCTTCCCCATCAGGGTTCGTACGGACGATGCATGTCATCCGACGATTCCCAGTTGGAAAAACCGGTCGCATTCCAGTGATCGGCGCGGATGGTCAGGTCATTCAGCCCGGCGAGGAGTCCGCCCGTGCGTTGAAAGCAGAGCAGGAGGCGATCGATGCCGCGTATGCCGCCGGTCGAGCCGCGGTTCCGCCGAGCTTCACGCCGAAGAATCCTTCTTCCGCTTCGGCGAATACTGACGTTGCCGACGCGAAACTGTTTGGCAAGCTGAAAACGAAGGTCGTTGCGATTATCGTGGCGGTCATCGTTGTTGCGGTTGCGCTTGGGTTTGCAGTTCATGGTTTGATGCAGCCTTCAGAGGCTGTTTGTTTGGGGCACTAAGTGCCGGTAAGCTGAGTGACCGTTTGGGACGTAAGCCGATTTTGATTTTGGCGGCAGGACTGTTTATCTGTACGGCTGTCGGTACAGGGGCTGTTCATTCTTTTACTTCTTTAATGTATTTCGTTTGGTAGGGGGCTTTGCTATAGGGATTGCTTCTAGTTTGTCACCTATGTATATAGCAGAAATTGCTCCGGCGCATCTGCGTGGACGGTTTGTGTCCATCAATCAGTTGACGGTAGTATTAGGTATCTTGACTTCTCAGATTGTAAATTGGCAGATAGCTGAGCCTGTGGCATTAGGAGCTACTCATGAAATGATCCGTGAATCATGGAACGGACAGATGGGATGGCGCTGGATGTTTTGGGCAATGACTGTCCCGGCCGCCTTGTTCTTTGTTTTTAGTTTTATATTACCGGAAAGTCCTCGTTGGTTAGCCTCTTCGGGAAAACGGGAGGCGGCACTCAAGGTTTTTACTCGTATGGGAGGAAAGGAATATGCTGTTACTGAGTTGGCTGCTATAGAAGCTGCTTCAGCCTGCCAGACGCAAGAAGGAGGCTACCGTCAATTATTAAATCCTGCTATGTATAAAGTGTTGACTATAGGTGTTGTTATGGCTATTTTGCAGCAATGGTGTGGCATTAATGTTATTTTTAACTATGCACAGGAAATATTTATGGCAGCAGGTTATGGCGTGTCTGATTGTTTTGATGAATATTGTGGTGTACCGGTATTGACGAATGTCATATTTACTATTCTAGCTATGTTGTGGTAGACCGCTGGGGACGTAAGGCATTGACATTGATCGGATCATTTGGCTTGGCAGTAATTTATACCTTTATGGGAGCCGCTTATTATTTTCATATCACAGGAGTTGTTCTATTGATTATTGTCGTGATGGCCATTGCCTGTTATGCCATGACTTTGGCTACAGTGATGTGGGTCATTATCTCAGAGATTTTCCCGAATCGTATTCGTGGAGTTGCTATGTCTGTTTGCACTTTCGCTTTGTGGGCGGCTTGTTTTATACTTACCTATACTTTCCCAATGCTGAATAGTGGTTTGGGAGCTGCCGGAACATTCTGGTTGTATGGATTGATTTGCCTGGCTGGAGGAATATTTGTTGTGTTCCGTTTGCCGGAAACCAAAGGGAAGAGCTTGGAAGAAATTGAAAAAGAATTAGTGAAATAACAATATTTATTATGGAGAAAATAACTCAATATTTAATTCAAAGTACCGTTCATGGCAGTGAGGTGCGTGCATGGGAGGAAGATATCATGCTTCCTACTTATGAGATAGGAAAGGAAGAGAAGAATCCTATTTTTCTTGAAAAAAAGGGTTTATCAGGGAAGTTCCGGATCAGTCTATCCTTATCCGGTGGTAGAGAAGATTTCAGATAAAAAAGCAGACAAGAGGTATCATGCATTGTTTATCGAGAATGAATACATCAAGGTGATGATACTTCCCGAGCTGGGTGGTCGTATACACATGGCTTATGATAAGGTGAAAAAACGTCATTTTGTTTATTACAACCAAGTAGTGAAACCGGCATTGGTGGGATTGACAGGACCTTGGATTTCTGGAGGCATCGAATTTAACTGGCCTCAGCATCACCGTCCTTCTACTTTTTTTGCCTACTGATTTTTTGATAGAGGAAAATGCGGATGGCAGTAAGACAGTATGGTGCAATGAAGTGGAGAGAATGTTCCGCACCAAAGGTATGCAGGGATTTACGCTTTATCCGGGCAAAGCTTATATAGAAATAAAAGTGAAGATTTATAATCGTACGTCTTTCCCTCAGACTTTTTTGTGGTGGGCCAATCCTGCAGTAGTAGTCAATGACCATTATCATTCGGTATTTCCACCTGATGTGAATGCGGTGTTCGATCATGGCAAGCGCGATGTTTCTTCTTTTCCTATTGCTACAGGAGTTTATTATAAACAGGATTATTCTGCTGGGGTGGATATCTCTAAATATAAAAATATTCCGGTTCCTACATCATATATGGCTATCAAGTCTAAATATGATTTTGTAGGTGGTTATGAAGAAGATGCCCATGGCGGTCTGCTGCATGTGGCCGATCATCATGTTTCTCCGGGAAAGAAACAATGGACATGGGGGAATGGTGATTTCGGTAAGGCGTGGGATCGCAATCTGACCGATGAGGATGGACCTTACATTGAGCTGATGACCGGTATGTATACGGATAACCAACCGGACTTTACTTGGTTACAGCCCTATGAGGAAAAATCATGGGTACAGTATTTTATGCCTTATAGTGAAGTGGGTTATGTAAAGAATGCAACTAAAGATGCTTTGCTGAATTTGGAAATAAAGGAAGGTAAAGCCCGTTTGGTGCTTTATACTACGGGAGTGAATAGTGGAGTACGTATTATAGTAAAAGCTATTAAAGGCACTGTTTTATTGGATAATACTACACAAATTTCGCCATCAGAACCGTTTATTACGACTTTTGCGGCAGAAGGACTAAAAGAAGAGGAGGTATGTGTAGAGGTTCGTGATAAGGAAGGACAAATTTTGCTTTCTTATCAAGCGGATAAGCCGGAAATCAAGCCGGTTCCTGATCCTGCTAAAGCTGCTAAAGATCCTCAAGATATTGCTTCTGTCGAACAACTGTTTTTGACCGGACTACATTTGGAACAATATCGCCATGCTACTTATAATCCGATGGATTATTATATGGAAGCATTAAGACGTGAACCGGGAGATGTACGTTGTAACAATGCGGTAGGGTTATTGTTGATGCGTAAAGGACAATTTGCAATGGCGGAGAGCTATTTCCGGAAAGCGGTGGAAACCTTGACTGAACGTAATCCGAATCCTTATGACGGTGAACCTTATTATAATTGGGGTTGGAGTTGTATGATGCAACAGAAATGGGATGAGGCTTATGATGCTTTCTTTAAGTCGGCATGGAATGCTGCTTGGCAGGATGCGGCTTATTATGCACTAGCACAACTTGACACTCGTAAAGGAAAGTATGAAAGTGCTTTGGACAAGATAGACCGTTCATTGATTCGTAATTGGCATAATCACAAAGCGCGTCAGTTGAAAATTTCCATTCTACGCAAATTGGGTCGTAAAGAGGAAGCTTTGGCGCTCGTAGCCGAATCATTGCAGATAGATCGTTTTAATATGGGATGCCGTTTTGAACATTATTTGTTGACCCGGGATGTGGAAGTGTTGGAGGAAATGAAAAAGTTGATGCGTGGCTGGGCTCACGGATATATAGAATATGCATTGGATTTTGCTGCTGCCGGACTGTACGAGGAAGCTCTTTCTTTGTTGGAATGCTACGTAACCGGAGTTACAGAAGTATATCCTGTCGTTTATTATACAATGGGGTATTTCCATACCTGTAAGGGAGATGAGAGTAAAGCATTGGAATATTATCAGCGAGCAGAAAAGGAAAATCATTCATATTGTTTCCCGAATCGTATAGAAGAAGTATTGATTCTTCAAGATGCCGTACGTTTGAATATTCATGGAGCAAAAGCGGCATATAGTTTAGGAAACTTTTGGTATGCTAACCGTCAGTATGATAATGCTATTGCTTGTTGGGAACATTCGGCTGCTATAGAGCCAACATTCCCTACCGTATGGCGTAATTTATCTTTAGCTATTATAATAAGCGTAATGATAAACAAAGGGCTTTGGAAACTCTGGAAAAAGCTTATGCATTGGATGAGCACGATTCTCGTATATTAATGGAGTTGGACCAACTTTATAAACGTTTAGGCCGACCTCATACAGAACGTTTGGCTTTTTTGGAAGCACATCTGTCTGAAGTGGAACAGCGTGATGATCTGTCCATTGAGCGTATCACTTTGTATAATCAACTAGGGCGCTATACTGAAGCAAAAGAATTGATTGCCGCACGTAATTTCCATCCATGGGAAGGAGGAGAAGGAAAAATCACCGGACAATATGTATTGTGCCGTATAGAATTAGCAAAGATTGCTTTAAGTGAAAAACGTTATGCCGATGCTTTAGTCCTTTTGGATGAAACGAATGTTTATCCATTTAATTTGGGTGAGGGAAAATTGGCAAATGCTGAAGAGAATGATATCTGGTATTATAAAGGTGAGGCGCTTCGTGGATTGGGAAATGAGCAACAAGCTATAGATTGCTTCACCAAAGCAACCATTGGCTCGTCAGAACCACAACAGGCTTTCTTTTACAATGACCAACAGCCCGACAAGATTTTCTATCAAGGTTTGGCATGGCGTGCATTGGGCAGGGAAGACAAGGCGTGCGGTTGCTTTAACAAATTGATAAAGCATGGTGAAAAGCATTTATTTGACCACTGCCGGATTGATTATTTTGCTGTTTCTCTGCCTGATTTGGCTATTTGGGAAGATGACTTGGATAAACGTAACCGCATTCATTGCAATTATGTGATGGGACTGGGTTGTTTAGGATTGCGTGAAATGGGAAAAGCCATTGATTTTTTGGATAAGGTGCGAGAATTGGATATTAATCATCAAGGTGGACAAATCCATCGTAACTTGTGTGCCGTATGAAAAAAAGAATATTTTCCTTTTGTTGGTAACATGGTGTCTGTGCGTTTTTGCACAGGCACAAACACCGTCAGCTTATGAATTATCATCCCAAACGGGCAATTGGCACTTACTATAGAGAATGGAAGGGTATTACAATATTCTTTAAGTTTGGAAGGTAAGCCTGTCATTCATCCCTCTGCTATTTGTATGACGATGGAAAATGGAAATATATGGGGAAAGAATGGTGAAGTGGTAGGAACTTCTACAAGGAGTACTTCCGAGAAGGTTTATCCGGTAGCTGGTAACTATCGTGAATTAACAGACCATTATAATGAACTTCTTTGAAATTCAAGGATGGTTATTCAGTTATATTCCGGATGTATAATGAAGGAATGGCATATCGTTTTTGTGGAAATCTTCCGGAGCAGGATTCTTTGATTGTAGCTGATGAAGAAGCTTCTTTTAATCTGGGCGATGATCCGGCAGTTATTTTACCCGAAACAACTGATTTTACAGCTTGGGAGTTGAGCAATGTGCTTTACGAGGGCATTTCTAAAATAGAAGAACATAAATATGGTATTACACCAACTTTATTTACAAACAAGATGCAGAATGTGCGTGTTGTGGTGGCTGAATCAGATTTGAATAACTATCCGGGTATGTATCTTCGTAAGGAAGATGGCAAGATGAAAGGTTATTGGGCGGCCTATCCTAAAAAAATAGAGATGGGCAGTTGGGGAAATTTTATTACGGTAGTTAAAGAGAGGGAGAATTATTTAGCACGTACTGCTGGTAATCATGCTTTCCCTTGGCGTATAGCTATTGTAGCAAGATGATAAGGAACTACTGACTAATGAAATGATTTACTTACTGGCCAAGCCCCAACAAATAAAGGATACGGATTGGATTCGTCCTGGTAAAGCAACTTGGGAATGGTGGCATTGTGCTATTTTGGAAAAAGCTCCTTTCCCTTCCGGTCATCAAACCTTTCGACGCAGATGTACAAGTATTATATTGATTTCGCTTCCGAAAACAAGATACCTTATCTGCTGGTCGATGCCGGTTGGAGCAATGTTTTTAATCATGCTGATTTGAATAAGAATATTGATATAAAAGAGGTGATACGCTATGGAAAAGAAAAAAAAGTAGGTGTATGGCTTTGGACTGTTGCTGCTACTTTATTCCAACATCCGCATTGTTATTTGGATTCTATCAGCAAATGGGGTGCTGTTGGGGTAAAAATAGATTTTTTTGATCGTGATGATGCCCAAATATCCTCAATATGAAAATCTGGCAAAGGCTTGTGCTGAGCGGCATCTTATGGTGGATTTTCATGGATGCAGCAAGCCTACCGGACTTCATCGGGCATATCCTAATATCCTTTCTTATGAAGCCATGCGATGTGCGGAATGTTTTAAGTGGGATACCACTTCTAATCCGGATTATCAGCTTCAATGTATCTTTGCCCGTATGCTGGGAGGTGGAATTGATTATACTCCGGGTTCGATGCGTAACAGCACATTGGAGAAATTTAAGCCGATCGATCCGGGGTTGCCTAGTTCATTGGGGACTCGTTCACATGAATTGGCCTTGTTTGTTGTACTTTCCGCACCATTTGCCAGTTTATGTGATTCTCCGGATGAGTATCGTAAGTATCCTGATATTTTAAAGTATTTAGCGGAAGTACCGACTTCATGGGATCAGACGATTCCCTTAGCTGCCCGTGTGGGCGAATATGCCGTGTTGGCCAAGCAGAAAGGAAATACTTGGTATATAGGCGGATTGAATGCTTGGGGAGAGAGAACAATTCAGGTGGATTGCTCTTTCCTGCCTCAGGATAAGAAATATACCATTGAAATTTTTCAGGATAAAAAAAGAAGTAACAAGAATGCTAATTTATACGAACATAAAATAATGGATATAGATAATAAGAATATTATTGAAATGTTTATGGCTTCTGGTGGGGGATTTGTAATAGTCATTCGTGAAAAGAAATAGAGGGTTGCCCCTCTATTCTTTTATATTGGCATTATTTATCCTTTTTTTCTTTTATCTTTGACTCAAATTTTGAACAAGCTATGAAAAAGACTTTGCTCATTTTATGTTGTTTGTATGTTGTATTTACATTACAGGCAGTTGATAGGGGATTGTCCAATTTTTATTTTTCTCATATAACGGGTGAGAATGGACTATCACAAAGTAATGTGAAGGCTATCATTCAGGATAGTTACGGGTTTATGTGGTTTGGTACAAAAAATGGTTTGAACCGTTTTGATGGAACTTCTATTGTACAGATGAACTGTGATGACTATGTAGCCGGTACGGGAAACCATAATATTCTGCCTTGTTTGAAGATAAGGAACGTCAGTTATGGGTAGGAACGGATAGAGGAGTCTATCGTTATAATCCTGCCTTGGATATATTCACGGCAATGAATATGGAAACAGAAGAAGGGGTGAATATGAATAATTGGGTATCTAATATTGTGGCGGATTCTATTGGGAATATTTGGATTGTAATTCCTGATCAGGGAGTTTTTCGCTATAAGGATGAGAAGCTTTATTTTTATGAAGTAACCAACAAAGAGCATTTTAAAACAGAAGCTCCGGATTGTATTTTGGTACGCCCTGATGGTGATGTTTGGGTTGGTACATGGGGAGTCGGACTTTTTCGATATGATAGAAATACGGATAAATTTGAACAATATTGTGTTGATAAAACCGGGCGTTCGTTAAAGGGAAAGAATATTAATTTTATTTGTAATTATGGTGATTGGATTGCAATGGCTATTCATGAAGGGGAACTAATGAAATATAATCCCGGTACGAATCAGCTGGTAAAAATAGATATACCGGAGGCTAACCATACATTTGTACGTAATGTAGCCTGTTTTGACAATGAACTATGGGTGGGAACTCACGAAGGTTTGTTTGTTGTAAATGAGAGGAAGAATAAAATAGTTCATTTGAAGCAAGATCTGATGCGTCCGTTCAGTTTGTCAGATAAGATTATTTATACTATTTACCGAGATCGGGAAGGGGGAATTTGGCTGGGAACCATGTTTGGCGGGGTGGATTATCTGCCTCATCATGATTTATTGTTTGATAAATATGTACCTGGGAGTGATGGGAACTCATTAACAACGAAACGGGTAAGAGAGATAGCTTCTGATAATAAGAGTAACATATGGATTGGCACTGAAGATGATGGGGTGAACATATTAAATATTGCTTCCGGAAAGGTAAGGCGGTTGAGATTGAACGATTATGATAAAGGGAACTATATGGTTACTTTGGGAATGTTTGTCAAAGGAAGCCAATTGTTCTGTGGCTTGTTTAAGCAAGGATTGGATGTGATTCAATTACCCGAGAATAAAGTTTGTCATTATACTCCTGAGGAGTTAAATATAGGAGAAGGAAGTGTTTATACTTTTTTATAGATAATGAAGGATATAAGTGGATTGGTACAGGCTGGGGACTTTATAAAGCTGCTCCTACAAGTTTTCATTTTGACAAAGTGGAAGAAGTGGGATTTGATTGGATTTTTGATGTATTTCAAGATAAAGATGGAATGATGTGGTTCGCCTCCATGGGAAGTGGGTTATGGAAGTATGATCCCCATAAGAATCTTTTTAAAAAGTATACTCATGAGGAAGGTAAGGAAAATACATTGAGCTCTAATTCTGTGAGTTCTGTCATGCAGGATTGTAAAGGCCGTATTTGGATTTCTACGGATCGTGGTGGTATTTGTTGTTATAATTCTCAAACGGATGATTTTACTACTTTTTCATCAAAGACGGTTTACCAGATGATGTGGCTTATAAGATCTTGGAAGATGAACAATCAAATTTATGGTTTGGAACAAATCGTGGACTGGTTAGATTTAATCCGGAATCAAAAGATATACGGGTGTATACCACTAAACGATTACGTCCCTATTTTTTATTTGTCGAGATAGCGATGCATAGAGTTCTATACTGCTTCAGAGTTCAAATAATCGTTGGCAACGTGCTCATGGGTTATTATCTTTTGGAATTCTAGAACAGTTTCCGTAGTAACGGGTAAGACGGGTATTCCATGCGGGATGCGCCATCATAGAGAAATCTCGGTATCTCATATTTTGTGTTGGAGCTCAATCGCCGATGGGACAAGGGCCGGTAGAGTGTGACTCATCTATATTTTCAATACTGCGAGTCATTCCTGTAGCTTCCTCAAAGGACGAAACATAGCTGATATCATCTTTGAGCAAGATTATATGCTCAAGATAAAGTTCTTCTATTGTAAGAGGATGCGTTGCGGGAAGGTAAGGAGTGTTTCCCGTTCTGTGCCTTGAAATCTTTCTCGAGTATTTTTAACGAAAGGTGCACGTTTGACTGAAGTTCGATTCCATGCACATTCTGGGGCGGACGTTATCCTTTGGAATCTGAGGCACGCGGCTTTTTTGATGTAGTTATAGTAACCGGACATTATGTGTGAGAATAAAAAAGATGGCATCAGTGGAGATGAAAGTGGGTTACGCTGTTACTTATGCGACATTTTTTCCAGGTTGATGAGAAGGACGCTGCGCAGATAGAAAATCTTAGCAAGCGTATGCAAAGGCTGGTTTATGGTGCGGTGGATTATAATTCACTGATCCAACCGGGGAGAACTCTGACATATAAGCTGTATATGGGTGAAAAATGGCAGTATCCGCGTTTAACGGATACCTCTACTCTTAGTGGGGACATTACCGAACAAATGGGGCTTGTTCCGTTTATGGTTTTTAAGGCTACTTCTGTCAGCAGAAGTCAAACTGATTTCTCTCCCCACTATTTTGCAGGTGATGACCAGATTCTTGATCATAATGTCCGTCATATCTTGTTGACGCCGGATGAGGCAACAGATAAAGATGTCGAGCTGAATCACCCGATTGACAGTAAAGCTGTCAAGCTCTATAACGCACTAGAGGCATCCGTTCCTGCCGCATTCGATGTATTTCGCGACATGAAGAGGGCGCTACGTGAAAATATCGGGAAAAAGCCGATTCCGCAGATCATGGCTAGAAGTGCGGACAACGTCAACAACGCTGGTGAAGTCCAACATCCATGGGTTGAAATTACGCCGGGGAAGGCCCCTAAGGGGAGCCCGCGAGCTGTGATTGTTGCTATGCATTGGTTCCAGGCTGGAGGAGCTGAACGTTGGGCGTTGGAAACAGTGAAACTTGTCCGTGCTGCGGGATTTATCCCGATTGTCATTACTGATCGTGATGGGCATCAGCCATGGATTGCTAATCCAGCGTTTGATGACGCTATCCTATTGCCTATGACCATGCCGGTACAAGAGCGTCCGGGGGATTCTCCAGTATTGCGTGCTTTGTTTGAACAGTTTGATATTGCTGGTATTTTGATTCACACTGCCAGTGGATGTATGACAACGCGTGGTGGGTTAAGACGCATTCCCTCAGACTAGAATCGTCGATTCATTGCATATTGTGGAGTATTACTTCCACGGTGGGTTCCCCAAGGAATCCGTAGCTCATGATGAGTGGATTGACCTGCACCATGTCATTTCCCCCCAACTCGAACATTGGTTAATTAACGATCATCAGATTGCTCCAGAGAAAGTCGTAGATGCTCCTTTGGTTGGTCTGACTGCTGATGCTAAGACTCCAAGTTTTAAAGAGCGAGATGCGGACAAGCCTTTTACGGTGGTTTATATTGGACGCATGGTTCGGCAAAAACGGCCCGAGGCCTTTATCCTTACAGCTAAGGCTATGCAATCTGCCTATCCGGGGAAGTTCCATTTTATTATGCAAGGGAATGGTGATATGGATGCCTTCGCTGACATGATGATTAAGAGGTATGGATTGAAGGACGTTATAGAACGTCGAGCATTAGACTTCCCCGTCAGGGAAACGTATCACGATGCGGATGCGTTGCTTGTATCATCTATCAATGAGGGTATTACTCTGACAAGTATTGAAGCCATTAGTGCTGGCGTGCCCGTCATTTCAGCGAACGTAGGGTCTCAGGAAACTCTGATTCCTCCTAAAGGATTGTGCCGTCGTATGACTTCAAACTTTGTACATGACGCAAAATCCGTGCTGTCTCATATCTTGAATAGTGAAGAAGATCGCAGGAAGCTTTGGGAGAGTGAACTTGCTCGTCTTCAGAAGTTCTCTGAGCTTGAATCTGCTGAGGCATATTTCAAGAAGATGTTGAAGGAGTGGCACGACTGATGTCAACAGACGTGAGAAAAGTAGCGGCCGTTGTCGTAACATATAACCGTCTTGAGAAGTTGAAAAAAGTTTTGGCTTCGCTTGAATCGCAGACGAGACTTCCGCAGATGTTGGTCATTGTTAACAATGCTGCAACGGATGGAACTGCGGAGTATTTGCAGGAGTATGCTCAGCGATTCGCCTTGTCAGATTCCATACAGTTGGATATTGTCACGCTTGAGAAAAATGAGGGTGGTGCAGGCGGCTTTTCTGCTGGCATGCGTCGCTCTTATGAGCTGGGCGCTGATTACGCTTGGATTTTTGATGATGACGGTTATCCGGAACCTGATGCTCTAGATAAGTTGGTGCTCGGGTACGATAACGCAGTGGCGGAGCTGGGGCCTGACGTACCTTTTGCCTGTTCCATGGTGAAGTATATTGACGGAACTATTTCGGAAATGAATAATCCGATTCCGACATGGGATTGGGGAAGGCTGAAAGCTAAAGGGCTTGACATTGTCATGGTTTCCCGATGCTCCTTCGTTTCTGTCTTAATCCCACGTTGGGTGATGGAGCTTTTGGCTTGCCGTATAAGGAATACTTCATTTGGTTCGATGATGCTGAGTACACGCTTCGTATAACGAAGTCTTGCCCTGGCGTGCAGGTACTTGACAGTGTCGTTCTCCATGATATGGGTGTTAACCGGGGAGTTAACTTCTCCATGATTGATGAGAAAAACGCTTGGAAGTTCTCTTACGGAGTTCGTAATGAGGCTTCCTATCACTTGCATCATGAAGGTTTTTATCAGTATTTGCGTTTTTGCGTGCTGGTCTGGAATGGTATGCGACATGGAAATGTTGCAAAGCCGTTGAGAAAGAAGATGTACAAAAAGATGATTGAAGCGTGGAAGTTCAATCCGAGAGTTGATTATCCACAAGTAGCTGCAAAGTAAAAACAGTGAGTGGCGGTACACGTCGAGAACCGACTCTGATGTACCGCCACTCACTGCTTTTATTTACTTGATTGATTGAAAATTCGTTGCCAAGTATTTATGCTGCAGAAATCGCTCTCTCGATAAAGGCGAGAAAGCTTGTTCCACTGCTTCAAGATATTGGCCGCTAGATGTACACAGCGGAAAAGCTCCTTGCGGTACAACTTGCTATCTCGCTTGAACCAGGCCGCTCCGTTTCCGTCAGCAGTAGTTACAAGTGCCGACGATACTTTGTTAAAAGCCGGCCAGATTGCATCCTTGGACATGATGGACACTTGAGGGTGAGTGTCTTTTATTCCGCTCGATTGAGAAAAGAATGCAGAAATAACGGATTTGAGTCCTATCTTTGTGACGGTTTTGGGATCCGACGGAATGAATGTCGGTTCATAGTCTGCAAGTGCCGTTGGAAAATCGTCGAGATTATGCAGAACAAGACTATCTGTGAAACCTTCTCTTGCTTTACGAACTTCTGCTAGTTTCTGCGGGAGGCATCTGACGATGTATTCCGGCCCCTCGGTCAAATCGCGAAGCGCCATATGGTTTAACTTCATGGCAGAATAAAGAAGCTTTGTTCCTAGATGAGCATCTTCATAAAGCATTCGGAAAGCAAACTTTTTGCTTGGTACGGGGAAATGCATAAGAGTGCAGAGCCAACGATTCCTTTGAGCGAAATACTCCTCCCAAGTTCTGGAAATATCCTTATCATGCCATGCTTGGTGCCACACGGCGACACCGGGAAGACATATAGTCGGAATGTTGTTTTCTTTGGCACGCAAGCCGAATTCCACATCGTCATATTTAATGAAAACTGGCATGGAAAGACCAATTTTCTTCAAGACTTCCGTGGGAATGAGGCATAGCCACCAGCCGTTGAAGTCAGGATTGATCCTCTTATGCAGTTCAGGAGTATCCTTAGCGGGTTTACAGCAAAATCATGATTGTAATGTGTGCCGGTGGCTGGTGCTGGCATTGCAGAGCTTGCGTCAAAGCGCTCGCCGGAAGAGTACAGTACAGTTCTATTGTCCAGATGCAGCATTCCACCACCAACGAGAACTGGTCTGGTAGCGTAATCGGAAAACTGAAGGGCTCTTAATATGGCTTCAGGTTCGGTGATTGCGTCATCATCAAGAAGTAAAACGTATGCACTTTTCTGGGCCTTGACTGTTTCATACATCCCTCGTGAGAAACCGCCAGATCCGCCTAAATTGTCTTGCAGGATATATGTTAGCTGTTGCCCTAGGAGTTCTCTCGTTTGCTGAAAATCGGGTTGATCTTGTACTCGATCTGTTCCTTGATCGACGCAATAAATTGTATCTAAATGATCTCGTAAGTTTTTTTCGGCGGCAATGGTTTGAAGTTGATTCAAACAGTATGACGGTCTATTGAATGTGGTGATCGCAATTGAAAGAGACGAGTTGTGAGGGGCGCGCCTTTCTTGGGTGGGGACCTGCCATTGGGCGTCGGTAACGGTCAAAGAGTCATTCGAAGCGGATTCCATATCAGTCCAAATGAATCCGCCATCCATGAAGCCAGATAAGCTAATGTCGGCTTCGACGAATTCATCTTCTTGTGTCACAGGAATTGTGGTAACAGGAGAGGGGATTCCTCGGCTGATGATTTCATGACGACGATACGTCCGACGCCGCCAACTTTCGCAATAAAACGTACGTTGGTAACTTTGGTCCAGCGTTGCCAGTAACTTGCCGGAAATGCGTTGAAGAAAGTGCACAATGAGACGTGCTGACCTGCCGCCAACTCAATTGAAGTTCGAGACTTAATTAAAACTGATCCCGCGGGAAGCTCTGTTTTACTTGCTTCTTGTGCTGAAAAGATCCCATTCCTGAGAGTCCCCGAGAGCTGTCGTTTACTTAAACTTGAGAAGGCGACTTTTTCCAGAGATTCTCGGGCATCAAATAGAGCTGGATCTGGGTGCGACGGCGTCCAATTGACAACGTAGAGAGGAAGCGTGCTTTCCGCGTCTGTAGTAGGGAAAACAATTCTATTGACGTCTCTCGCTCCCGTGTTGTTTCATCAGTTTCAACCATGAGATTCAGTATACGTTCTTGTGAACGAATGCTGAGCCTCATCAACTGAGATTGACGAAATTTTTATTTTAAGGTAGCCTTTGCCAGCACTCATATCGTATTGAATAAGTTTGTAGTCATGAAGTAGTGTTTTAGCTTCCTCAGAAAGATCCTTCTCATTCATGCGTGCGCCAGCGGCATTAAGATACACGGGTTTGTCGGAACTACCTCCGGCCGCTGAAGGAACCGACATGGCAGGTATGGCCTGATGCATCTCAGTAAGAAAAGCCAGATATGGGCTCACCTTAGCGTTGAGATGTGAAGCAAGTTGAGTGGAGAAATAGTTGGATGAGGTGTATGCGGAGGACGCGTCATCAAGTTTGGTTCCAGCAGCAGAAGACGCATTATTGGACCAAATGAAGTAATCGGTTTCGTGAAGACCAAGAATATTGTCTGAATCGGAGTAGGCAGTGCTATAGATGCCGGGTAAGTGGTCCCCGTAGAAAATAACAGTGATAGGACGATTGATGTCATTGAGCTGATTAAGGAAATCTAACGTTGATTGATCTGTGTAATTAAGACCCTTAGTGTAAGTCTCAATATTGAGTCGTTCATTCTCCTGAAGATTTTCGGAAGTATCAAGTTCTTTGAACTGATTATCTGTGTATAAATCCTCCTCATAAGGCATGTGATTCTGTATAGTCACAACCTGATAGAACTTGTTGGAGTCAGAGGACTGCACCTGTTTCAACACCTGGCTATAGAACGATTCATGGAAGAATACCAAGCCGAATCTATAGGATGAAGATCTGTGAGCTTGGGTGTTCCGTCCGTGGCGTAGAATTTAGAGAATCCGAACTTCTTATAGTTGATATCGCGGAAATACATTCCACGGTTGTATGCGTGAAAGCTACAGAAGAGTCCTCGCCATTCTTTTCATTCCATAGCTGATTGAGGGACTGATCCCACTTTTGTCCCGGAACTAATTGCTGATAGGCGATAGATAGGGTATCGCTGTAATTCGCCATGGAAAGACCCGTGAGAGCTTGATACTCGATGTTGGCAGTACCGCCACCATAGCCGGGGGAAAGCATAAGACCGGATGTTGTTTCGCGCTTGATCTGTCGAATATTTGGCATCGGATCTTCGGCGAAACTTACGCCCGGTACTCGTGTGGGATCCGAGAAGGTTTCCGAAAGCACCATGATTACGGTGTTATCAGTCAGATTGGTTGTTCTGGACTGATTGATGGAATCAGCCTCCTTGGAGTATTTCTTTGTAATCTTGGTCATGGTTTCTTCGGAATAATCTTCGGGCTTATCCATGATCTTGGTATGTGCAAGCTGGAGGAAATTGATGGCGGGACCATTGCTGGTGGCGTCAGCAATTGGATTCCAAGGCTGGGGGCGGTCGGAAAGATTGTGGGCAAATTTTGTAGCCCAGGAATCGTCTGCTCCGAGTCCCCACACGAAGGAAAATACGAGTGCAGTACTGAGAGCGGCTGCCAAAATGCGCGTAATCGTGCCGGCAAAATTTTTAACGCTGGCAAACGGGTGTAGCCAGTGGCAGGGGATGACTGCATTTCTGCCATCAAGGAATTGCATGACGATGCAGATGGCCACAAAGCAAATAACGCCAGCTGCCGCACCGTCAACTAGAGCCTGACTGGATTTTGGAATAAAAGAAGTGAGTTCTCCCGCATTGCCTCCTGTGATGAAGTTCAAATCGGCGGGAATAACAGGTTCGTTGCGGGACTCGATCTTGATGTGATTGGCGACAGCAAATACTGTCATAACTGTGCCAAAGATGGCTGAAGCAACCCAGAAACGATTGAGAATCAGCACCAGAGTAAGGTAAATAACACCCAAAACTATGAAATTCAGTAATGCTTGGTATTGATGGTCAATCCAGATCTGGCTAACGAATTTTGTCGTGCGCCCAATAACACTTTGCAAAACTCTGGTCGTATCGTCAATTTCCGAGCCTTCAGGATATTCCGGCTCGCCGTACATGCCCCACTGAAGAAAAACGACCTCAAAAGCGGTGACTAATACGAGAACAATGGCGTAGAACGAGAATGAGAAGCGATGACGTTTCTTCCAGAAGCCATACGCCTTTTTGAAGAATTTGATGATGAGTTGAATAGCTTTGAAATTGGTGAAAGTTTGCCATGCGGTCTTTACCGCTGTGGCGGCGGTATGGATGGCGTGACAGGTGGTTTTGGCAGCTTTTGTAACTGCATGTCCTGCGGCGGAGAGTGCTTTTGCCGTAGTGTGTACGGATTGTTTGCAGACCTCGATAGCCTGCATCAGAGGATGCTCGCTAGCTTGCGCGAGTTGAATTTCAGTAGACGGGGGAACTGAATGGGTGCTGTTGTTCGCAGCTTCGTTAATGGCTTCGTTAATGGACTTGTCGTCAGTCGTTTTTGGCAGATGGGGCGCATCGACTTTGGGAATGAAAACGCTTGTGTTATCGGAGATGGCGTGAATTGCTGATTTCTGCGTATACAGTTTTGAACCGTGGCGGCCTGAAAGGGCGGATGGGGCGCAAGCGTTGCTGTCTTCGTCATTCGCAAGAGGGCGATATGTTTCACCCGCAATCGGCTGCTTAGTAAGTTTTACGTATGAAGGAACGTGAGCATGACGGTCAGGCGAAAAAATAGGCATCGTCGCATCCTTCAAAAAGATAGCCCCTTATAATTGGAGGCTCTGTACAATTAAACCGGGTACATTTTAGTGTTCAGCTGTGGACGAACGAGTGTCTCGTAGATATTTCCGGTCAGCCTTCCAAATCTGCCATATATGAGGTAGGTGTGAAATTGCTCCATGAACTATGCAACCCTGCCGGTACCCTGAAATGGTGAGTAGTGAGATTTTCAAGCCGCGCAACATCATCGTGACCGGCGGATGTGGGTTTATCGGAGCCAATTTCGTGCGCTACGTGGCACACAACCATCCTGACGTGCACATAACCGTGCTCGACAAGCTGACGTATGCCGGAAATCCGCAGAATATCGCCGGTC
>ENA-OQER01000511-OQER01000511.1-human-gut-metagenome-genome-assembly--contig:-NODE-511-length-20921-cov-4.074204_pt1 | contig 20921 bp, 28 predicted proteins | sample MGYA00242797_ERZ504639 | MGnify/ENA primary metagenome ERZ504639 (study PRJEB26092, sample SAMD00036306) | human gut metagenome | host: Homo sapiens | study: EMG produced TPA metagenomics assembly of...
GTACCGGGAAAGAATGTCACAGACATAACTTTCGTATTTGTCAAGTATGCGGGGATATTGCCTGCGATGCTGCAATTTGCAGTCAATGTGTCCTCATCCATTTTCAAGTACCGGCGCACCGTACTTCTATGCAGACCAAGCTGGAACGCGATCTGGGTCTTGTTAAATCCTTTTAAATATAATTCTCTTATTTTGTACCACATGATGACTCTGTTGTTTGATTGGTGTCTGCATGCGTCCTTAGTTCTGTCCATATCATTTATATTATTGAAACGCAAATATAGACATTTTCAGGAGGCATGATGGCATATTTTCTTCTTCTAAAAAGACAGGGGGCAAAGATACGGATTACAATTCCATACCGGTCCGTGTCAATATTTTAATGTTGTGATATTTAAATTTTAAAATATCAAACAATTTTAAAATTTAAATATTCTGATATAATATGTTTTCAAATCGAACCGTCGGCATTCCTTTGAAAAAAGAATCCCCATTAATGGCAAAAGTTTTCTCTGTTTATTACAAGTTCTTTTCCATTAAAGTGTTTTCGTCCGATTCGAACGTTACGTACTCTTTTATAGAGTATGAAAGAATCTAAAGTTATAAAAAAATAGCCATGTATTATTATTTAGCATATAATATTGCCATAATTAATATCCAACTGCAAAGAAATGCTAATTCAATTAATTAGATTGTTACGATATTTGGTAACAATAAATTAAATGCTTATATTTGTAATACAATAATAGGGCTGGTGGCAACAGTAACAATTCAGCAACAAGATTATGAGAACTTTCGATTCATTAGATGCAGATTTTCGCAGAGCATTCAAACAGGCAGCAAAACAAGGTATTGTTAAATTCACGGTTGAAGGAATAAAAGACGATCCCGATTCGATTTATCCAATGTTTGAGGTATCAAACAATCACGTTACTTACTATTCCGTGCAGAGACAAGAGAGTGTTTGTATAACTGATATGAAGATTAAAGCCGTTATATATTAATAAAATGCTGTGCTATCGGCATGACGGGCAAGTAATATGACAATAGAAGATAGATTAAAAAAAATAGGTGATTGCGATATTAAGATTATCAAATCAGAAATTGTAAAAGATGCGAAGTTGGTTATATTTGAATTTGACGAGTTTGACACTTCAGCTGCAATTATTTACAATACTGGCGAATTATTTCATTTAAAAGACTGGCAGGGAGGAGTTCCTGCAACCCAGAAGGATATCGAAGAATTTGATTGGTTGTCGGAAGATGGTAAAGATGCTATTGTTCTCGATGGACTACCAAGACTCTTAATATAAATCACTATAAGCTGTGCTATCGGCATGACGGGCATAAGCTTATGAACAGTTATAATATTTATAAGAAAAATAATGAGGCAACGATATTATATCATGCGATTGCCGTGATGAAGATCAGGTAATGGAACTGGCTAAAGAGGCGGGGATTGATATGGATGGTTGAGTATAGAACTGGAACGGTCTAATGTAAAGGATCAGTTGGGAAAACCATTATCAGCAAGAATAGAGGATGCGTTAATATATTAATTATGGCAAGAAGACGATCTATTACCCTAGATCAAGAGTCTAGGGTATTGTCCTTGTACAAAGTGGGGATGGCTATCAAGGAGATAATGAAGGAAACAGATATAAAGTCTGAGCAAACGATATATAGGATATTGGACAGCAATGGTGTGTCCCGAAGACCGAAGGTTAATGGCGTGAAAAGAATACTTGTTATGATAGAAGAAGACATGGCAGCGACAATGAAATATACCTATCATCTGTGAAGCAGATATCATATAACGAATATCAGAAAATGAAAAAATCATTGATTACAGAATCAAACTTGATTACTAATTTTTATGCCGACCAAAAAAAGGCTACTTGACAAAGGATTTAATATCGGAATGTCCTATGAAGGTATAGAAGAAATGAGAAATAAATATCTTAAATAATACATATATTATGGCAGATCAGAAATATCCGGGTTGTTGGTACTGTGATAACATCATAGACCATCCCGAACAGGTAGGGCTTTTATATCTTGGATTTCCGAGGTGTTTTGTGTTGATTCCTAGTATTGGAGATTTTTATTTCTCACTTACGAGGAATTTTTGAACGGACTGTGCAAAGTAAACTGGCTTGACCCATCCAATAAAGGAACAAGAGAAGAACAAGAGGAAGTATTAAGAATACTTTGGAATTTTTCAGCAGAACAAGAAGAAAAAGAAGAAGAATTATATAGAAATTATGATGAATGACCGGGAACGTATCGGCAAGAAATTGGCTGAAATAAGGAACGAAAAAGGTTATACGGTTCGGCAGTTGGCTGAATTGGCAGACCTTCGTCCGGCTACAATCTCAAATGTGGAAAACGGTAAATTTTCCGTGGGGATAGACATACTTACTAAAATATGCAATACTTTGGGAGCAAGAATAGAAATTGTAAAGGAATAGCACAGTTTCAATGTCGCTAAATTTTAATGGAATGAAGTAGTAAGAAGCTCTTTTCAAAATTGGTATTTACAACTAATTATTCCTCAATATTTTATAAGCAATAAGTCAGGAATATGGTCGTTGTCTTTAATTGTACATTCTAAAGGATGAAGATTTAACATTTTTATTATTTCTTAGCTTATTTGACTTATTATCACCTGTTCGTACAGTCAGAGTACTTCTTCCGAAAGTTGTTCGGGCTCCTCGTCCGTCACCTTATGTTGGTTGACGCCGGGAAAAAATCATCTGTTGCCGGATGTTGCTGGTCGTCACGTACCGCCCAACATTCTATTAATTTATGAGCGTGCTCTAGCGGGTGATAATAAGTCGGTGAGTTGTCCCATCAAGCCGAAGAGGAACCGGAAATTATTATTTACCAGTTCGTGGTCACCTTCGATGAAGCAGTCCTTGACAAGCGTTCTCATAGCCGATACCTCGTCTTTCTTGGATACGGACATGAACTTGGAGAACTGCGAAAAAGTTGGTTCTGCCATGAGGGCTACATACATCTCCTTTTTACCGCAAAAGTTTTCCGAACTCCACCATCAAATAAACCTTGCGCAACTTCTTTTCTTCCATAAACGTATTTTTTATAGGACGGAAAAAAAGAAAGAATGTGGAAAAACGGAAAGGAAAGTGCGGAAACCCCGTGATGTTTTCCACCATGTGTATATGAAAAAGGGGATACGTTATATTTCTTTAACAATATAAAATAGTGAATTTTGCCTTATTTTGTGTCCTTTTATGTAGACATACAGAATAATAAGCCTATTTGTATGAATAAATTTACAATAGACATAGACGAAACATTTAAATACCATTATCGTTCGTTATGCTTGTACGTGCTGCACTATGTCCATGATACGGATATTGCAGAAGACATCGTACAAGATAGTTTTTCTGCCTTGTGGGAGATGCATATTCCGGCGGATACCCGTTCAGCATTTCCGGTGATATCCGTTCAGTCCCCAGTTAGTATTCAGTGTTGTTGGCAAAGTTAATACTTCTTTCTTAGGCTCTCTCCTTTAAGGTCAAATTTTATTGCCTTATGCACGATTCTGTCCAGACAGGCTTCCGCAATGAGCTCGCTTTGGAACACATCATACCAGTCTGCAACGGGAAGCTGGCTGGCCAGGATGAGTGCCTTCCGGTTGTACCGGTCATCTATGATCTGTTCAAAGTCATGCTGTATCTGGCCGTCCAGCTTGACCATCCCAAAGTCATCGATAATCAGCAGGTCATGTGCGTTCAGCTTCCGGAAGAAGTTTGTTTCCCGTCCTTCCAGATGTGCAAGCTTCAGGTTCTCGATGAGCATGTTCATCGTGAAGTACAGTACCTTCCGGCCGTTCCTGCATGCCCTGTCACCCAGGGCACAGGCAAAGTAGGACTTCCCGGTTCCTGCCGGTCCGGTAATGATGACCGTCATTCCGCCCGTGATGTAATTTCCGGTTGCAAGGTCGGCTGCAGAGCAGGCCTGTATGCCCCTTGCCGTGTCCGTTTCAAGTTCTTCCATCGAGGCTCTCAGACGGAAGCCGGCATTCTTTATAAGACGCTGGATGCGGTTGTTCCCTCTCGTGTCACGTTCGTACTGGAGCATGATCTGCATGCCTTCACGCAGGGTAAGCTTGTCCAACTGATGTGTTTCTTCCAGAGAGCTCCAGCAGCTTGCCATTCCCGGAAGCTTCAGCTCGTGCAGTGTTCTTTCTGTTTCGTTGCTCATAATCATTTATTGTTGTTGGTTTATGTCATTTCCTGTAAAATAGTCTTTTCCGCGCATGTTCCCGTGGTTTGACGGTGTAGGCGCATGGAAGATTACCGTCTCGTCTGCGGATGCATTCATGCCGTTACGTCTGAGTATGGCTTCAAACTTGCTGTAGGAGTAAATACCGTACTCCATGCACTGACGGCAGGTAAGGTCAAACGTGGCAAGGTCATACTTCCTTCTGAGGCTGACTATGGAGTTGCACAGCTTGTAATACACCTCTTCAGGCTGTGCGGTACGTTTGGGGTCAAAGATTCTTTTTACATATTCATGGCAGTCAGGTGATATATCTTTTGCTTTCTCCACATAATAGGCTGCCGAACGCTCCATAATCACCCTGCAGCTGGATGCGAGATGTTCCCTGACTGTGGTATAGCCGTATGTATGGCTGCGGATATGTGAGGCCACCAGTTTCTGCTCCACATAGACCTTGACCCATGAACGCGTAAAGACTACTCTTGCCTGTTTTCCTACATGGATATAGGGGACGGAGTAAAAATGGGTCACCTTGTCCTGTCTCAGCTCCACATGGCAGTTTGCCTGTACTTTCAGATCGGCATACAGGCGCATCTCATAGGGTTCCGGTTTCAAGGGTTTCAGCAGCTCCTTCTCCATGGCATGAAAACGCTCCTCACGGCTGTAGGGACGCTTCTGCATACGGGTCTGGTTGTGCCTTTCCATCAGCTCCCATACGGCACGGTTCAGTTCCAGGAGTGAATGGAAGGTACGGTTACGCAATCTGGCATAGACACGGTTATATGTAATCCTTACGGAGTCCTCTACCAGAGCCTTCTGTGTCGCGATGCCGGGTCGCATGGCAGTACCACGAAATGGTAGTAGTTGCCCATGTCCTCAAGAGCCTTGTTCAGCTTCGGCTCATGCCGGTCATTGCTGATTACAGCCGATTTGAGGTTGTCAGGAGTCAGTATGGAAGGTACACCGCCCAGATGTTCCAGACACATCCTTATGGCATACAGAAAGTCCTCCGTCTTCTGCGAAGGTACACATACCACATAGGTATAGTCGCTGTAAGGCATGCAGGCGACAAACACCTCCACCTTGACAATTTCTCCGGTTTCGGCATCCACATAGCTGAGCTTGTCACCGGCAAAGTCCACCATGAGCTTTTCACCCGGTTTGTAGGTGTTGGCCAGTACGGCCGTAACATCCTTCTTCGCAACGAGATTCTGCTTCAGATGGTAATAGAACTGTGACTTGCCGTAACCATCGGGATGAGTCGCACGGTATTCATCGAACAGGACCTGACGGCTTACATGGGATTTGGGGTCCGCCAGCAGTTCCCTGTATCTGGGTAGCAGGATCAGAAACTCTTCCATTCTCCTGTCCGTATATGCCGGAGAACCAGCATGGAACATCCGTTCCAACTCGGGATCGTCAATCTCAAGGAGGTCGCTGATGTTCCATCCGTTGGCTTTTACTGTATTCACATAACCGTTGACGGTTTCCTTGTCAATCGGTAACTTGCGGCTTACACCGCGGTTGGATTCTCCGGCCTGCTTGAGCTGGAGTACTTGTTTTATCAGACTCATATCCTTTGTTGTTCCTGCCATGACTGTGCTGTTTCTTGTTAGCTTACCAGCACAAAGGAAACTGAAACCGGGGAAAGAATGAACGGATATGCTCCGGAAACGAAGATATACGCTCACAATTCCATGCACGGCTGAACGGATATACTCCGGAAAATCTGAAAGCATACGTCTAAAGTGAACGGGTATGCTCCGGAAAAAGGGTGCTACAACCTGCAATTCTCGGAGGTGAACGGATATGCTCCGGAAAAATTGAGATTTTAATGTCTGGTTTTCCATTTTTTCATCCTTTTAGGGGATGAACGGATAAAAATTACGCTTTTAAGGTATGGTTTTATACCCTAATAAGCTGCCGGAAAGTGAACGGGTATGCTCCGGAATATGTAGTATTGAGAATGAAGAAAGATAAGAGTTCTATCTTCAGTTTATCATATCCTTTATCTTTTAAGATAAAAAAACAGATAATAGGGATATTTATTATGCAGAAAACTCTTATTTATTTCACAATGAGAAACTTAGTTCAGGTACAGCTGGCTGTTATTTAACAACTTATGATGAAGACAATTATTTGACTTCCTCTTATAAGGTATTTAATGGTTCTATATTGTATATTATCGATAAAATGATACTTTGCAAAGAAATTTATCTGGGTACTATAAAAAAATGATAAGTGAAAAGAAAGATACTATTCATGTCTCTTTAAAAGAATTCAATAGAAACTTCAAAGAAAATATTATAAATAGTTTCTTTGAAGGAGATTCTATCTATTTACATTTTCATGACCACAAAAAATGGATTGATGTTCCTTTGAGAATTACATTCAAGTAACTTCTTAATCAACGTGAGTTGTATTCTGCATTCCTATTGCCATAAACAATATTATTTTCTTCTCCCCAAGCGAGTACTATCTTGCATTAATGTTCCAACAATGTCACCATTCCGATCAATGTAGTACCAGTCATCACTTTCCCAATACCAGTGCTCGCCACTGGAACCTGCAACCTCTTTCCGTTCCCCCGAATCGGTGACTTTCGCCTTGCCACCCTCGAATGGATAGCCGAAGGCAAAGCGGGGACGGATGACGGTCTTGCCTGTCTCGTCAGCGTAACCGATACGTCCTTTCCCGTCCACTATGCGGTACAGTCCTTCACTTACATAGTCGTCTCCGTTATCATATTGAAACGCTGCATAATGTCTTGCACTGCCGCAACTGCACAGCAGCAATACGGCGCTCAGATAAATGATAATCTTGTTCATGATGCGGGTTGTTTTCATTTGATAATCTGTTTTTGTTAATGTCAAGGCAGCAGGAACTGCATGTTGAAACGGCAGAACAGCCTGTATGCCGCATATCCGGCAAGCAGGGTGATACCAATAAAAATCCAAAATATGGTTCTGCGCCTCTTCTTCTCTGAAATTTCCATCCGGTCAAACTCCGCCTTCAACCTTTCATAGCGGCTTTCCTTATAAATCCGACCGTTTACCAGAAACAATATGACATATGGAACAAGGATATAGCCCAATATATCCTTTGACTTGTGGAGAATATACAGATGCCATGCAGTCTGACTGTCAAGACAGTTGAGTATGACAGCAGTGAACAGCACGACATAGACATACTGTATAACAGTAACAGTCGCAAAGGTACGGTGCGGCAGGCCATGTTTGGTCGAATACCATGACCAATAGAAGATATTGTCCCAGAATGAAATTCGGGGAGGTTTGATGAAGGGCTTTTGCTTGTATGCTTCCTTCATTCCCTGATTATATTTATGTCTTCTTTTCTCCATATTCCATTCAGTAATACCAAACATATGTATTTCAGAAACATTCCATTCATATAGGACAAAAGTAACGAAATCGGTTGATTGTCATGCAATAATGTGGAAGAAATCAAGATAAATCTGTACTTAGAACCCCGTATCTTCAGTCCATTCCAGACTGTCCACTGGACAAAGTTCAACTTTCTTCATTTCATACCATACCGTCAGTAGTATCCTTATGCTGTCAGACGTACATCCCTTGACCCATGTGCATTCGGCAAACTTCCGTGTGCTGTCCTGATTTCATCAATGGTGGCATGGTTCAACAACCTTGCACGGAACCCTCCGTCCATATCCCCCTTTGTTGCCCGTACCTGCATCGCATAGACCGGTTGTCCGTATCGGGTCGTGCGTTCGTCTTGGTCGATCTGACGCTGCAAGGCTTCATTGGGTGCTTCCTGACGGGCTCCTATCTTGAAATGCAGTGAAAGATAATCCCTGTAACTTTGTGGTACTTCGACCTGCTCTTTCTCCGCAGGAACTGTATTCTCCGAGGCCGTGGGAAACGCCATGTTCACAACTACCACTATTGCTACGATAACCGTCCAATAGACCGCTAACGCCCGTCTCCAGTAACGGGGACGCTTACGAAGTTCCTGACGGACTTCCTTGCATATTTTCTTATCGTCAAAAAATCCCAGAGGGATGGCGGACAGCAGCACCGCCAGACCCGCCAAACCGTAGAAGACAACCTTTTGCGGCACGTTTACCAGATGCACATACCCGTCTTGCCCCCTTGCTGCCAGGAATGTGCCGGCCAACAGAACATATTCCGGGATGATGCTCAGGCAATATACTCCGGCAGCTAACGCCTTGTGCTTCCTCTTATTGTTCCATTCCGTGAAATGCGCATAAGTAATTTTATGCAGCATCACCAACATGCGGAAAAATCGGCTGAATATGTTCTTTCCTTCTGTCATTTGAGTATTTCATTTATCCATTTCAGTGCGGTTACTAATAAAACCATTGCGGGAATACCCAGTAAATAGAGAGAGAAAAAGAACAGGTTACGTCGGAAAGGACTGAACTTACAGCCCGCATAATGCTGCATGACCGCTTTCCGCCGGGAAGGCGGGTATATTTTGCCGAACAAGCGGTCTGTCATGATGACAGAAACGGAAAACACGATTACAAGAATGACTCCAAACACCTCGTATGCCAAGTCATGAAGGAAAAGACCGGCTATGGCCAGAAGCGGTATGAATATAAAAAGCACGATACAGGCCCACAGCATATCACTTCCTCTGGGCTGTTTGAAATTGACCTTGTGATAATTCTCCCATGTTATTTCTCCCAACCAGAACAGATAGTCGAAGAAATAATAACGCCGTAGGCATTCTTGCTCTTTACATTTCTGCTTTCTCATTTTTTATTATGGACAAAACACTAATGTTTGGCAGCGTTCCGCTTGTTCAGTCGGTTTGCTGTTTGTTAGTTTGAAAATTATTTGATTCTTCGAAATATCGTAATACATTCTTATACCATCTTCCACATTTATCATTTTGATAATAAGATATAGCGAGTTCTTTAGCTTTTTTCTCATTACCAGTGATATAATACATCGTAATTATTATAAGGATAGAATGATATTTATAATTCCACCAAATATAGTCTTTATTATTCTCAAAATCCATAAGTATATCCTGGATTGTTGTTCTTTCATTAAGGAAACTTAATATTTCCTTGAATGGCATATTATCAAGATTAAATACATTTAGAAGATCATCTAATGATAACAAGTCAAACGATACAGCCCCTTTTCCAGAAATAAAACCTGAATTAATATTAAGAACATTTCCAACTTTCTCAAAATCTGTTTTGGCATCTATCAGAACAGAAGCCATCTTTTCAATTTTTGGCGAATTATAGAATAAATGAAAACTTATATAGCCTATGCCATTAGTGAATCGAGGATTAACAGAGGAATTGATAAGAATCGTTTGCTTGAAATCTCCTACTTTACGATGAAAACACATCTTAGATTTGTTCCAGCTGTATCCATATTTAGACAAAGTTGAAATAACCCCTTGTTCTAATACATTTCTTATTGCTATTCGTAATTCTTCTGCTTTCATATTAAAAATCAAACTAATGTTTGGCGGATAACCTACCTTTTCGGGGAGGTTAAGCCGCTTGTTATACTTCATTTATATTTAATCATAACACTTAAAATCTGTTGTTGTCGGATCTTCCATCGAGCTTAAAGTATCCGTAGGATCTAATTCAAAATAAAATCCATAATTGGTTGTTTCTCCAATATTGCCCGGATTCGGATTTTTCCTTTTTAAGCCATATATAGTTATAGAATATAAACCTTTAGTGAAAGGTACTTTTACAGCCCTATATACCTCTGTTAATTTATTATTAATGTAAACTTCCTCAGTAAGAAATTCATGGTCGTTAAGTTTATCATCGCTCCAATTCTCTAATTCATTTATCTGCATAACCCAGAAACAATTATCATTATCTATGGACAGATTGAAACTTCCGAGTCGCTTTACTATATTCCAGGTATCTGAATATCTATTGTCGCCTTTATTCCCACAAAATATGGTGTAGCTATAATTATTGATATTTCCAATAGGAATTATAGCACCTTGATGTATAAAATCCATTCCTATTTCGTTATGTTTTCCAAAATAAGTCAGCATCTTTTTAGACCTTATTTTATGCTGTTTCTTTATTCTTATAAAGTTTGCATTGGAGATAATAGCTAATCCATAAATCCAAGCTCCTATTTCAAATACCTTTTCCATACCATTTTACATATTTATTTTTTCGTGAAGCATAATGTCCGGCGAATAATCGACCTTTCGGGAGATTCATCCGCTTGTTAATCGCATTTCAACTCTCCCATGTAACATAATTGATTTTGCCCGTTTTGTCAGTGTTGATAACCACCACCATATCGGCAATCTCACGTCCTATGGTATAATCCCATACGGCATAGTTTTCATTGCCGGGATAGAAACCAATACGCTTCAATTTTAAGGCAGTCAATAATCTTTCTTCTTTGGATTTAGAGGCATCCGTACCTACTAAAACCTTATCAATTATAGAAGCATCCAATTCTTCAAGATGAAAATCAACATATTCCTTTACATCACCTCCATCTTCGTAATCTGAACGAATAGCGGCTTCTACTTTGGTTTTATGTTGTTTTAAGTTCTTGATATAACTCTTGTATTCTGCAACCCAGTCATGTTCTGGCACGCCATCATAGAAATTCAGATCTAATCTTATTTGATGATTGTCGATTGTAACCATTCCGTCGGTTGTCTCTTGTGGAGAGTTGATTTCTATTTCTCCAAAGTAAGTAATGTCTTTTTTCATATTTCGTTCTTTTTTATTCAAGTGATTAATGTTTGGTGGCTAATCGATCTTCATGGTCGATTAAGCTATATGTTATAAACTTTTTGATTTTTCTCAATCGTCATAAGCATCTCCATAACCCTCAAAATCTTCTTCTGTCCAATACCAATGTTCTCCACCAGCTTTTAGTAGCAAAAAAAGAAGTTCTGTAAAAGATTTAGCTATAATTAGACTTAATCCAGGATTGGCATGGGTTTCCAAAAAACTATCATAACAATATCCCTTCCGTTCTTCACCCAAATCTATACTGATATATTGTTCCAATTCTTCAGCTTTAGCTATCAGATACCAGTTTTCACTGATATCTCCTTCTAATTCTTCCCATATAACATCTCCTTCAGGATAAAGAATTTTGTTAGTTACCTTAAAATCATCAAAACCTACTATAGTAATACCAAAGGGTTTGTCTGTGAATAGTTTTATACCATTATAATTCGATAAATAATAGTTCAAATCTGCTGGTAAACTATATTCAGAAAGGTCTATTGGCTGTTCTCTTTTCATTACTTCACAACCTTGTTTTGAAGCAATACTATTTATCAGTTCTGCTATTTCCATAAATTGTTTTATTAAGTTTATAATGTTCGACAGCGTTCCGCTTTAAGCAGTAGTGCTGTTTGTTATCAAACTTAATTTTCCAATCTTTCTTTGCATTTAATGTAGCCTGTAATTTTTTCTCTTTCAAAAATTTCTATTATATCCGATGAAAAAATGTAGCACCAAGCACATTAATTATATCAACTCGAATTTAGTATTCAATTTTATTAAGATTGTTTCAACTCGACCATTAATAAATAATTGAGAATAAATATCTTTGGATTCAAATGTTTCTTGTTTACCAGAAATGTAATTATAGAATGTACACTTTGAAAAGTTATAATAGTCAAACCCTACAGTTGGGAAGCCCAATAAATAATACTTTTGCTCAAAAGTGTCAATATTTACAGGTATGGCGTTGTGTGCCTGTAATTTGAATTTAGAGATAATATTATAGACTTTATCAGATACTAAAAATTGCAAAGCTCGCACATAAGGTGCAAAAGTCATGAAATCCAATTGCTTGACACGTCTCCCCGTTAAATATAAACGGAATGGAGCATTTAATAATTGACTGTCAAATATGGCATAAGCCCCCCATGAACAACGTTCTTTACCATTTTTTATGTCTTGGGTAAAAAAATCTTTCCATAACTTTTTATCCAAATCAGAACAAAAAGATGTTTTATCTCTAATTTCAACAGCATATCCACCGTCTCTTTTTCCTGTTATGTGAGGTGAATAATCTTTTTCTATTTTGTAATATTCCATTTTAAATTAAGTTTGATAATGTTTGGCAGCGTTCCGCTTATTCAGTCGGTAGTGCTGTTTGTTATCAATCTCTTTAATCACAATCCACATAGAGGATATATTTCTTACAATTCAGACAACGAAATAAATAACCTTGACATGAACTACCATTGATGATGTGTTCTTTATGTTCTGAATAGCCTTCTGATTCAGAAGTAAACTCAATCGAATTTTCTAATCCCATTTCTACAATTTCTTTCCAACCGACATAGGCGATAAATTCACAGAAATCCCCACAATGGTCAGGCCAATATTCTTGTTGCCACCCATTGTAGGATGGTGTTCGGCAACATAATTCTTTTTTGTATTCTTCTGAAATAGTAGAGGAAAGAATTGCATAATCCACAAATTCGCCATCAAATCTTTTTGATGCTTTACCCGAAGCAATACATTTCGGACAAAGAACATTTATATCTTCAACGCTATAAAAAGGACCGGAATATATTACAGATGTTCCTTTTCCACAGCAATCACATACTTCCGGTGTATCAACCTTTTCAAACACTCCAGCTTCCAACGGTTGAGAACAATATTTAAAGTTCGGCATTTTGATAGAACAGTCTTTCGCCTTTCGAGGACGTTTTGAGGCGTATCTATCACCTTCACATTCTAAGCGATCTTTAAGATGGTACAATTTCTTAGCATCTTTCATGTCTTGAGGATTGGCAACCTCTGATAGATAATGATAGGCTTTTGTATAATAGCCTAAATAGCTAAATACATCGCTCAATATGCGATAATTCTCTTCTGTCTTTTCAACAGATTCCAAATCATCTGCCAGTCGGAACAATTCAGCAATCTTTGACCGTTCTGACATTTTCATTGCTTCAATATATCGTTGTCTAAATTCCGAAATCTTCATTTTTTCTTTCGTGATTGATAATGTTTAGAGGATAGCCGACCGTTTAGGGCGGTTCATCCTCATGTTCGAGACAATTTTTATTTCCTTTATTACATACTATATAGAACTTCAATTTTTGACTGCTGTTTCCGGCAGAAAGAGGTGTGAAGTTCATGCCCGCACCCCGTTCGTTTCATTACTGCTCTTATCCGTATTTCATTCATTTTTCAGTTCTCCTTTCTTTCTTTTCATGGGATTTCACTGTTCTTGTTCACGGCAGGACATAGCTATCCCATGTTGCTGTCATGCCGCTTTTTTCCGGTGTATGTCGCAATGCTCCAGTATTACCGTGTATGTCATGCCGCCACCCGTTACCGTAGTGTGGCTGTAAACTCTCGTCCGTCCGCAACGCTCGCAGAAATACGGGTTTTCATATCCGCTTTCTGCCTGTTGCAACTCGGCTTCCTCTATCTCGCTTTCATCCTGCCCGAAGTATTCTTCCGGCAGGCTGCCTTTATTGGAATAGAAGCCGTAGTACCTCACGATGCGGAAATAGCGCAGTGGAACGTGTTGCAGCAGCCGGGGGAAGAACTCCCGGTAATGCAGCGTCAGTTCCTTTTCAACCGGGTTCCTCCTGTCGGGTGAGTTTTTGTAATCACGGTAACGGAATGAAATGTTTTCGCCGTCCATTGCCGTAATCTTGTATTCACTCAGGCACGCCCGTTTGGAATATCTGCCCACATATTGTATCACCTGTTCCGGCATCTGTATGGGTGGTTCCAAATGCACTATCCAGTCCTTTTTGTTTGCCACTTTTTTGATGAAGCCCATAAACTCCATGCGGTCACGGAAGTCATGCTCCAGCCTGCCCGCATCGAACAACTCTATCAGGGCGTGTTCAAACTTGTAGCGGAATACCTTACAGATAGAGGGGATATGCACGTAGTCATGTTCGGGGATGACTATCTTACCGTCGTTATCTATGCCGCCCCATGACATAATCATGTGCGTATGTACATGGAGCTGTTTCGTTTCCCCGTAGGTATGTAGTACGGCAATTACCCCGGTTTTCAAGCCGAACTTGTGCATCATCCAGTCTTTCAGCGTTTCAGCCGAAGTACGCATCAGTATATTCAGCATTTCTTTCCTGTTGCGCTTCACCAAGTCCAGCAGGATATGCGGCAAGGTCATCACCACATGGCGGTGTGGCACCCGCAGCATCTTTTCTTTCATGCGTGCCGCCCATTTCAGCGTGTCACGCCAGCCGCATGACGGGCAAAAACGGTGTTTGCAACTATGGCTGATTTCCCGTACTTCCCCACAATCGGGACAAACGTATGTATCTATCCCCAAAGTGGTTGTGCGACATACACGGATAGCGTTCACCGCCTTGTACTGTTCGGGGGTGATGTACTCCGCCGGGTGCTGTGCGTATTCGTCCCACCACCGATTGAAGAAATCGGACAAGCGGTACTTCTTTTCTTTGCAACCGTCTGTATATATGTCGTTTAGCACTTCTTTCATAGCTCGCACACAAATCCTTTTTTACTCCATTTTAATATCTAATCATTTGATTATTAGTTGTTTATTGTCTTGAACGTTATACTATCAGCCGATTTGGCTGTTATTTTCTTTAAGTATCAGACCTCGTCTTCCTCCATCAACAGATCGTCCAACGGGCTTTTGATATTGCTTTTGAAAGTGTCGGCTATGTGGACATACCTTTCCGTTGTCTTGATGTTGTTATGTCCCATAAGCTCTTTCACAATCTTGATGTCGGTTCCTTGCTCCAGCAAGTGGGTGGCGAACGAATGGCGCAGCAGGTGCGGATAAATCCGTTTCGTGATTCCCGCTTCCCGGGCCGCTGCCTTCAGCGTTTCGACACGATACTCTCGGTGAAAGGTTCGCCCGGTCTGTGTTCAAAAAGCCACACTTTCGGTTTGTATAGTCTGTTATATTCCGTCAGCTTTTCATCAACGGTTTTGATAGCAGGGTGTAGCGGTCTTTTTTTCCTTTACCCTGCCGCACCCGTATCAGGGAGCGGGATTCGTTGATGTCGCCGGGTTTCAGTTCCAGCAGTTCGCTGATGCGCAATCCTGCGGAATAGAGTATGGAGAACATGCAGAAGAAGCGCAGGTCTGTCACCGTCGCGTCGAGTATCTTCTTTATTTCCTCCTTGCTCAACACGTCGGGCAGCGTCTTCTCCCGTTTGGCACGGTTCACCTTGTAACACCGCCGTTCCTGACCGAGAACTTTCTCGTAATAGAACTTGATGGCGTTGATACGCTGGTTTTGCTGGCAGGAGGATATGTTTTTCTCGTGGATGAGATACAGCAGGTAGTCGTTTATCTCGCCGGGAGTAACCGTTTCAATCTTACGCCCCTCGAAATGCTGTTGGAAATCGCGGAAATAGGAGGTATATACTTACGGTATGGTCACTGTAACGCACTTGCTGAAGTTTTTCCAGATAGCCTTCCGGCAGTGGCGGCCGTTTGTCTTCCTCTTTACGGGGGGCGGTTTCCTTGATGGCAGAATAGTCTATAAACGCCATTTTTACATAGCGGTCGAAGAACTCGGCAAGCACGAAATCTTCTGCCGGCAGATAAGCCCTGCCGCCGACAAGCAGTACGTTTTCTTCCTTCGACAGCGACAAGCGGATGTCATTGTCATTACCGAAAGTCACTTCGACAAATTCTCTCCCGTTTCTTATCACCGGAGAAAGTTTGATCTTGGTTTTTGGGGTATATATTTCCATGCCTCACGTTTTGTCGGATATTGAAACCCGTTTTCGCAAATTTATAAAAAAACACGGGTTATCCATGCGCTTTATTGACATTTAACAATAGATCCCGACTACCTGACAAATAAGGTGAGGAGCCACGAAAATACCCTCTGCCAAATCCGTCCTTCCCGGCACTCCGTTTCTCCGATTTCCTCTGCCCTGCGCCACAAGCGGCCACTTCTGTGCCCGATGCTTCCATAGCCTTTCCAACTCTTTTACGTTCAGCCGGTTCCCCTTACTTTCGTTCCCGCATCGCTATTGGTGCTAACTAAAAACACTCGTAATTATGGACGAAAACGTAAAGAACGACGCTAAACAAGTCATGCTCGTTCAGAATGCCGACGACGGACGACTGCAAGCCGTTACCGGCGTGGATCGGGACGGCAATATCCAGACCACCGACCCCACGGATCAGAATGTGGCGAGCCTGCTGAACGTGACAACGCAGGATTCAGCCCTCGAAGCTTCTTCAAAAAGTTCATGGAACAGGCCCAGAACCCCGTCCACACGGTATCTTCGTCATGACGGAGAATGCCCTGAACAAACTTATCCGCATCGACTTCGACCCGGAGATTCTGGAAAATTACCGTATCGACCCCTCCGAACGGCTTCAGACGCAGGAGCAGCGGCAGTTCGAGCCGCTGGACGTCACGAAGATAGACCTGGCGGATATGGAGAAGAAAGGTATCCGCATGGAGGACATCGAGCCGCACCTGAAAGCCATGTCTTACGGACATAAATCCAACGGCTGGTGGAGATGAACCCCGAACTGGAGAACGGGATGCGTGTTTCCACCAAAGGGCGCGTGTCGCTCGAAGAGCAGGCGGACGGCTCGCTGCGCGTCGTGCCGCATTACTGGCAGGAACGACCCGACCTCGACGCCCCCTTCCACGGGGTGCTGCTCGACGAGGAGGCGAAAACGAACCTGATGAACACCCGCCACGCCGGGAAAGTGATCGACCTGGAGCTGGAGCCGGGCAAGCTCACGCCCTGCTACGTGTCGATAGACAAATGGACGAACACGCTGGAACCCATGCCCGTTTCGCTACTCGAAAAACGTGCCCGCATCAAGGAGGCCGACCTCTCGGAAGGCAAGCAGATGGATTTCTACGGCGGCGGCAAGGTGTTGCTCGAAGGATATACCACCGCGCGGGTTATAAGCGGGATGCCTATATCCAAATCGACGCGGCCGAACGTAACTATTCCTTTACCTACGACGGTTTGGATCGCAACCGCTACGCCCAGGAGAACAAGGAGATTTACCGCCAGAAGCCGCCGAGAAAAACGGACGGCAGGAAACTAGCGCTCCGAACGACAGCCCACGCTCACGATTCACCGGACAATCCTCAAAGCCTCCGTGCCCAAAGAGGCTTATGACCAGTGGACGGAAGCGGTGAATGATCCCTCCAAGCGGGCGGATGTCAAGCTTTCTACATCAAGGGCATGGTCAAGGACGGGCAGGGTGAGCCGTTCACGCCTGGGTCAAGCCCAACTTCGAGCGTAACAAGATGGACTTCTTCCGCTGGAATCCCGACCGTGCGAAACGGCAGGGGCGGAGGTCAAACCCGCCGTTGAAAGCCGTACCCAGGTCGCCGTCAATTCCGAGGGCAAGACCGTCGAAGCGGTCAAAGGTGTGAAAGAGCCGCTCAAGCAGGGACAGCAGGAAGCCACCCCGACGCAGAAGAAAAATTACCGCAGCAGCAAAAAGAGCAACTCCAAAGGTGTCAAGGTATAACGTATGAAATGGTTCTACATGCAGGCCGGAGCCATGCCGCTCCTGATCGCGGCGCTGGCCGCCTTGTACCTCCGGCCGGGTAAACGCAGCCCCCCGGAGGAGGCGGACGACGGACGGCAGTATTACGACGGGAACGGCAACCATGTCTATTACGACCGCCGCTGATCGCCCGTCCGGAAAAAGAGAAAGAAGAAGAACTACAAGAAAACAACCACTGAAAAATCCGAATCATCATGCAAGTAATTATCGCAGAAAAGCCCTCGGTGGCGCGTGAGATCGCCGCATCGTGGGAGCCACGAACCGTAAAGACGGTTTTATCGAGGGAAACGGCTACGCCGTAACCTGGGCCTTCGGCCACCTGGTCGGGCTGGCAATGCCCCAACAGTACGGCATCGCGGGTTTCCGCCGGGAAAACCTGCCTATCCTGCCATCATCGTTCATCCTCCTGCCCCGGCAGTTCGGGAGGGTAAAGAGTATAAGGCCGACCCGGGTGTCGTGAAGCAGCTCGGTATTCTCCGGGAATTGTTCGGCATGGCCGAGCGCATCATCGTCGCGACCGACGCGGGGCGTGAAGGGGAGCTGATCTTCCGCTACATCTACTCTTACCTGGAATGCCGCACCCCTTTCGTGCGGTTATGGATCAGCAGCCTGACCGACCGGGCCATCCGCGAGGGGTTACAACACCTCCGCCCTGGCAACGAATACGACAACCTTTACCTCTCGGCCAAAGCCCGCAGCGAAGCCGACTGGATCGTCGGTATCAACGCCTCGCAAGCGCTTGCCGTGGCTGCCGGGCGGGGCGTCTGGTCGCTCGGACGGGTGCAGACCCCCACGCTGGCGATCATCTGCTCCCGTTACCTGGAGAACAAGGCGTTCAAGCCCGCCACCTATTTCCGGCTGAAGCTCTCCACGGCAAAGGAGGGCACGGAGTTCACCGTCCTCTCCACGGAGAAATTCGACGGCAGGGAGAAGGCGGAAGCAGCCCGCGCCGAGGTTATCGGCGCCCGAACGGTACGCGTCGTGAACGTGGAGCGCAAGGAGGCCAGGGAACAGCCGCCTCTCTTGTACGACCTGACGACACTCCAGAAAGAGGCCAACAGCCGGTATGGTTTTTCGGCAGAAAAAACGCTCGACATCGCCCAGTCGCTTTACGAGAAGAAGTTCATCACTTATCCCCGTACCGGCTCACGCTATATATCGGAAGATGTGGCCGAGGAGATTCCGGCACTCATCGGGAACATGACACGCTATCCCCGTTTCGCGGAATACGCGGGCAGGATGGATACCGCATCTCTCTCCCGCCGAAGCGTGGACAACGAAAAGATCGCCGACCACCACGCGCTGCTTCCCACCGAGAACCTCCCCTCCGAACTGGATGCCGACCACCGCATCGTCTATGAGATGGTCGCGGGGCGGATGCTCGAAACCTTTTCCGGGGCCTGCGTGAAAGAAAACACTTCCCTTACCCTGCAAAGCGCGGACATGATTTCACGGCCCGCGGCAGTATCATGGTCGAGACGGCTGGCGGGCCGTCCTGAATGAACCTGTCGAGGAGAAAGAGGAGGACATGACCCTCCTTCCCGACATCGTGCAAGACGACGAGCTGCCCGTCAAAGGATGCGTCACGGAACAGAAACAGACCCGGCCGCGCCCCCTTCACACGGAATCGAGCCTGCTGGCGGCGATGGAAACCGCCGGACGCGAACTGTCCGACGAGGCCGAACGCGAGGCGATGAAGGATGCCGGCATCGGCACGCCCGCCACCCGTGCCGCCATCATCGAAACGCTCTTTGCCCGCGAGTATGTCAGGCGAGAGAAAAAAGTCGCTTGTACCCACGGACAAGGGACTGGCCGTGTATGCCGTGGTCAGGGACAAGAAGATCGCCGATGTCGCCATGACGGGCGGCTGGGAACTGGCCTCTCGAAGATCGCCACCGGAGATGGACGCCCCGACGTTCCATCGCGGTATCGAGGTCTTCGCCTCGCAAATCGCCAAAGAACTGCTGGAAGCAAGAATCGACGGCGCGGAGAGTGACACAGCCTGCCCGCGTTGCGGCAGGCCCGTGGTGTTCTATCCCAAACTCGCCAAGTGTCAGAATCCCGATTGCGGCCTGACCGTATGGAGAACCGTGGCCCGCAAGGAGCTGACCGACAAGCAGCTCGCGGAACTGCTGACCAAAGGCAAAACCGGCACGATCCGGGGATTCGTCAAAAACGGCGGCGGGACGTTCGACGCGGCCCTCACGCTCGATGACCAGTTCAAGACCTCGTTCGTTTTCGAACCGCGCGATACTCCCAGGCAGGGAAAGAGGAACAAACGGAAATAATCGTTACCTTTGCCACTGGAAAAGACCTGTCATAACGAGATACGCTTGTTTGATAAGGATTTTTCAGTGGTCGGCGCTTCGGGTGGGAACCGGGGCGCCTTTCTCTTCCCCGATTATCAACGACCACTAAAAATTCTTATCATGCCAGACAAGCAACACCATACCCCCACGGGGGAATTGTCCTATTACGGACTTCGTTACTATCCTACCTCAAGGACAGCCACCCGGAACTCATCGCCGAAAGTGAGTTCATCGCCGAGCGGGCCGACAGCGCCGCCCAAGCGTACAGCGAGGCGATCCGTTCGGGCTGCAACCACATCGAGGCCGAAGAAATTGCCCGCGAGGAACTCTGCCGCGGACTGCACTTTTCACCCTACAACACGCTGGTAAACATCCTCTGGAGGGAATTCGAGGCGGAGATTCCCGAGGATACCGCCCGGCAGGCGGCTCTACGCCTGCTGCCCCTCTGCCGCGGGGTGCTGGAGAAGTACGACCTCACGGACGACTTCGCCGACACGCCCGACTACGAACTGTTCTATACCGAACTGACGGGAACCGTCCAAATACTTCTCGAAGATGGCATTCAATAAGAAAACCCACCTCCGCCAGAATATCGACGCGCTGAAGACGGCTTCACGCTCGACAGGGAACGGCGGGCGCCGACTCCCGAAGAAGAAAGGACACTCGGCGCATACAGCGGCTTCGGCGCCATCAAGGAAGTGCTGGAAAACCCCACCGGGAAACCGGACAAGGACGGCATGGCAACGCTCGTGGCCGAGTTGCACGAGGTCATCAGGGCGAATACTCCCGACGAACGGGAATACAAGCGCTACATGGACGGGATCAAGAACTCCGTCCTGACGGCTTTTTACACG
>ENA-OQER01000512-OQER01000512.1-human-gut-metagenome-genome-assembly--contig:-NODE-512-length-20893-cov-2.644660_pt1 | contig 20893 bp, 17 predicted proteins | sample MGYA00242797_ERZ504639 | MGnify/ENA primary metagenome ERZ504639 (study PRJEB26092, sample SAMD00036306) | human gut metagenome | host: Homo sapiens | study: EMG produced TPA metagenomics assembly of...
GCAAGGACGTACCGTGTTTTCCGGTATCTTTTAAGTACTGTAAGACTTCCTCGCCTTTCTTCTCCACATCGGTTCTCGCCTGGGCGAGTTCATTCCAGGCCTTTTTAGCGGCCTTCTTCGTCTCGGATTCCGGAATATCGAATTCCTTCTTAAAGACTTCCTGAAGCTGCTTTGAAAGGATCTCCTCACTTGTGAACGCCATGAACGGATTTAAGAACTTCACGTCCTTTTCCTTTAATTCCTCCATGTTGTTCTTGATGTTCTCCGAATAGGAGGTGACCATTGGGCAGTTGTAGTGGTTTCCGGCTCCCGGAACCTCTTTCCGCTCGTAAGGAATACACGGATAGAAGATAAACGGCACATCGCGTTTAATGAGCCAGGAAATGTGTCCGTGGGCAAGCTTTGCCGGGTAGCATTCGGATTCGCTTGGGATGGACTCGATGCCAAGCTCATATATCTTTCTGGTGGATGGCGGAGAAAGTACCACGCGATATTTCAGAGCGTGAAAAATTCAAACCAGAATGGATAATTTTCGTACATATTGAGGACACGCGGGATGCCGACGGTACCTCTTACTGCTTCATCTGCCTCCAGTGGTTTGCGGTCAAACAGAAGCTTGTTCTTATATTCGAACAGGTTCGGGATTTTCTCTTTATTTCGCTCTTTTCCGATACCACGCTCACAGCGGTTTCCGGTCACAAACTGACGGCCCCCGGTAAAACGGTTGATGGTCAGGCGGCACTGTTGGTACAGCCTTTGCATTTTGCCATGGTGGTCGTGAACTGCAGATGATTGATCTTGTCGATGGAGAGCATGGTGGTCTCTACACCGTCCTGATAACGCTCACGGGCGATCAGTGCAGCACCGAAAGCACCCATGATACCGGCGATATCCGGGCGGATTGCTTCACATCCGGCAATCTTTTCGAAACTGCGAAGAACGGCATCGTTGTAGAACGTACCGCCCTGCACAACGATGTGTTTGCCAAGCTCAGAAGCATCGGAAACTTTGATTACTTTATAAAGAGCATTTTTGATAACCGAATAAGCAAGCCCGGCAGAAATATCAGCGACTTCTGCCCCTTCTTTCTGAGCCTGTTTTACCTTTGAGTTCATAAATACGGTGCAACGGGTACCAAGGTCGATCGGGTTCTTGGCAAAAAGAGCGGTTTTTGCAAAATCCTGTACACTGTAATTCAGAGATTTGGCAAACGTTTCGATAAAAGAACCGCATCCGGAAGAACATGCTTCGTTCAGCTGTACACTGTCAACGGTCTGATTTTTGATCTTGATACATTTCATATCCTGACCACCGATATCCAGGATGCAGTCTACATCCGGATCAAAGAATGCAGCGGCATAATAATGAGATACCGTCTCTACTTCGCCCTCGTCGAGCAGGAGAGCGGCCTTGATCAGTGCCTCGCCGTAACCGGTTGAACAGGAACGGACGATCTTGGCAGTGTCAGGCAGCTTTTTGTAAATATCCTGGATTGCACGAATCGTAGTCTTTAACGGGCTGCCGTTGTTGTTACTGTAGAAAGAATAAAGCAGAGCACCGTCTTCTCCGACCAGAGCAGCTTTTGTCGTGGTAGATCCGGCATCAATACCAAGATAGCAGTTTCCTTCGTACGTTTCCAGATCGCCGGTCATAACGTTATACTGACTCTGACGTTCCGAAAATTCCTCATATTCTTCTTTGGAAGCAAACAAAGGATCCATACGGGCAACCTCAAATTCCATGTGGATGGTGCCGGAAAGTTCTGGATCAGTGCAGAAAGGGATGTTATAACATCCTCCTTATAATTAAGGGCTGAACCGATTGCAGCAAACAGGTGAGAATTTTCCGGTGTGATCGCATGTTCGTCATCCAGCTTTAGGGTGCGGATGAAAGCAGCTTTCAGCTCTGTTAAAAAATGAAGCGGTCCGCCTAAAAAATGCCACATGTCCGCGAATCGGTTTTCCGCAGGCAAGACCGCTGATCGTCTGGTTTACAACGGCCTGGAAAATAGAAGCCGACAGGTCTTCTTTCGTAGCCCCTTCGTTGATCAGAGGCTGAATATCTGTCTTAGCAAATACACCGCAGCGGGCGGCGATCGGATACAGAGCTTTATAATTTTTTGCATAGTCATTCAGCCAGAAGCGTCGGTCTGCAGAAGCGAAGCCATCTGATCGATAAAGGATCCGGTTCCGCCGGCACAGATACCATTCATACGCTGCTCTACATTTCCACCTTCAAAATAAATAATTTTTGCATCTTCACCGCCAAGCTCGATCGCTACATCTGTCTGCGGAGCATAGTCCTGAAGAGCAGTAGAAACAGCAATAACTTCCTGAACAAAAGGAATACCAAGATGCTTGGCAAGGGTAAGACCGCCGGAGCCGGTGATCATCGGCGAGAGCGAAAGTTCACCGAGGCTGTCATATGCTTTTTTCAGAAGTGCAGAGAGCGTCTCCTGGATATTGGCATAATGGCGTTCATAATCAGAGAAAAGAAGTTCGTTTTTCTCATTCAAAATAGCAACCTTAACGGTTGTGGAACCGATATCGATTCCTAAAGTATGAAGTTTTGTCTGATTCGTATTCATATTCATAAATTTAAAATCCTTATGTAATGATGTTTGATCCGGGATCCGGACAGAAAACAGCCGTTTCCTGATCCACCTATTATAATAGGAAAAGATACCCGAAAAAAGATACAAAGTTCATTATACGACAAATTTTTTGAAATATCAAACGTTTTGATGATGTTTCGCATTTTTTAGAAACAAAAAAATAAAGTTTTCCTTAAGCAAAAATATTGTAATTCATCGCATAATATGGCATAATGGAAAAGTAAATGCTTAAAAATCAAAATAGGAAAACGAATACGAGGACAAGGAAAAGAAAAAGATACAGAGGAGAAAACTATGCAGATATTTTCAATGATTTTATCACTTCTATGTGGAGTAGCACTGTTTTTATTCGGAATGTCACTGATGGGCGACGGACTCAAGATGGTCGCCGGAAATAAACTGGAAGCATTTTTATATCGAATGACGAACACGCCGATCAAGGGTGTGGCACTTGGTACGGCAGTTACCAGTGTGATCCAGTCATCTTCGGCAACGACAGTTATGGTGATCGGTTTTGTAAACTCCGGTATGATGAAGCTGAAACAGGCGATCGGTATCATCATGGGAGCCAATATTGGTACCAGTATCACAGGATGGATCTTGTGTCTGTCCTATATTCAGGGTTCCGGCGGGATCGCAAGCGTTTTTTCAACAGCGACGATATCTGCGTTGTAGCAGTGGTCGGTATTATTTTCCGCATGTTTGGGAAACGCTCCGTACATAAAAATATGGGCAATATCATGCTAGGTTTTGCTGTTTTGATGACAGGTATGCAGATGATGAGCGGGGCCGTTTCTCCGCTTCGTGAAAACCAGATGTTTATCAATATGCTCACAATGTTTTCCAATCCGCTTGCCGGTATCCTGGTCGGTATTTTATTTACCGCAGTGCTGCAGAGTGCTTCTGCGACCGTTGGTGTACTGCAGGCGTTGTCCGTGACCGGAATCCTGACTTTTGCAAGCACGTTCCCGATCGTACTTGGTATCGGTGTCGGTGCGGCCTGTCCGGTTCTGATCTCTGCAATCGGAGCAAATAAGAATGGTAAAAGAACAGCCCTTGTTTATCTGATCAATGACCTGTTCGGACTGATCATGTGGGCAGTGGTCTTCTATTCCCTGAACGCCGTGATCCATTTTACGTTTATGGATCAGGTGATGACACCGGTGAGCATTGCACTTTTAAATACCGTATTCCGTCTGGTGACAGTGTGTATTCTGTTCCCGTTTATCAATAAGATCGAAAAACTGGTGTGCTGGCTGGTGAAAGACAGTGCCGAAGAGCTGGAAGACGAGGCAGATTTCGATCTTCTGGAGGAACGTCTTTTGAGTTACCCGGCATTGGCGATCGGACAGTGTCACCGTGCATGAACGGTATGGCAAAGAAGGTCCGCAAAAACGTAAACCGTGCCATGAACCTTTTAAATGACTATCAGCAGGACAAGTTTGACAAAGTCCAGAGAAAAGAGGACTTGATCGATAAGTATGAAAGCCGTCTGGGCGAATATCTGGTTCAGCTCACAAAAAGAGAGATGAATACGGCACAGACAAGACAGGTTTCCCTGTATCTGCATACGATCAATGACTTTGAACGTATCGGAGACCATGCATCCTATATTGCCCATATGTCAAATGAAATGCATGAAAATCATACCCAGTTTTCGGAAGAAGCATGGATGAGCTGAATGTTGCTATGGAAGCCGTGCGTGAGGTAATCAATATCACTTACGATGCTTTTTTAAATGATGACAAAGAAGAGGCACAGAGAATTACACCGCTTGGTATGGTTATCGGCAGACTTTGCGATGAACTGAAAATGCATCACGTAGCCAGAATGAGCAAAGGCGGATGCGGTCTGGAAGAAGGAGCAGTCTTTACCGACCTTCTGAACAGCTTCAATCGTATCGCATCCCACTGTGCAAGTGCAATGGTGGCATTGCTTAAGGGCGATGAAATGGACACAGATATCCATATCCATGACTCCAAAATCTATCCGACGGATAATTGGGAATATTATTCTTATTTGAATGAATATAATCAGAAGTATGATATCAAAAGCAAGAGCGAGAGCCATATCAGAAGTATGGAGCCGGAAGAAGTAGAATAGAAAAGTAAAAAGATATCCGTTCGGATCAAAACCAGCGGATCTCTTTTTTTAAAAACAATGCAGCAGCTGACGGAGTGGAATCGCTGCTTCTGGCAGAGCAGGCACCTGAAATCCAGATTTAGGACAATAAGCGGGAATCCTCGGCAATTCAATTACCGAGATGAAAGCACAGGAGTGTGCATATCTGCACAATGCAAACAGTATAATAATCCTCATCCTCTGTTAAAATATAAATATAAAAAATAAATGCCGTAACCGGTATATAATAAAAACGAAAATATGTTCGGATAATTGTTGCACATTACAATTCAATATGATATACTATATGTATGAAAGAAAACCTAATACATTATAGGACTTGCATGTGTAATATCAACTACCATATGGTGTGGTCAGTGAAATACCGACGGAAGATATTAAACTCAGGAATTGAGGAATACCTAAAGGAACTGGTGCAGCAGATTGCTGAGGACAAGGCTTTACTGTTCATTTATTTGAACGCAGAGAAGCATTCCCCCGCTTCAAGTGTGCAGAGCACTAAGCGACTGCGTTCATGAGCAAGTAGCGAAGCGGATTGTGAATGTCCGCTTTACTGTGGTGAAGGAGACCATGTCCACTGCTTTGTAACAGCTCCACCAAAGCTGTCCATAACAGCAATCGTCAAGTATCTGAAGGGGATTACCGGCAGAAACTGTTCGAACGTTTCCGGAAATAAGAAACCAGCTATGGAAGGGAGAGCTGTGGAACCATTCCTATTATGTGGAAACGATCGGATCTGTATCTGAGGAAAATATCCGCCGTTATATGGAACATCAGAGCAAGTCGTATTCATTTAAAGCGGACTGTAAATACCGATCTGCGTTACTGTCTGAGGGGAGAAAGAGGGATGCTGCTGTCACACAGAACATCTGTAAAAATCGGCCGGAATATTCCAATATCATAGGGCATATGTGTTATGCAGCTTCCAAACTCTGGAATATCTGCAACTATGAACGGCATCATTATAAAGAGCTGGGACTGGAAAAATATCCTGACTGGTATTATCAGAAAAAAACACATAAAGGAAATCTGTGGTATAAACAGCTTCCGTCACAGACAGTGCAGGAGACCTGCAAGCAGCTGGACAAAGCATGGAAATCTTTTTATGTCCTGAAAAAGACCGGAGGGATCAAAGATCCAAATCCGCCCCGTTTTAAACAGGGCAATATCCCGGTTACATACATGCAGATGGGGATCCGGCATGAGAAAGGTTCAGACCAGCTGCGGCTGTCTCTGCCAAAGGATCTGAAAAGCTACATGGAAGAAACATATGGGATCCATGATAAATTTCTATATCTTGAAAATAAGATTTTCAGGAACATGGACCATATAAAGCAGCTGAGGATCTATCCACCGGAAAACGGAAAATGCGACCTTATTGTTATCTATGAGATGGAAGAGCCGGAACAGCTTTCCCAGAATGGACATTATTTATCTATTGATCCTGGACTTCATAATCTGATGACCTGTTATGATTCCGGAAATGGCCGAGCTTTTATTCTGGGAAGAAAGTATCTTTCCCTGGAAAGATATTTTCATAAAGAAATCGCCAGAGTGCAGTCTGTATGGTATGCACAGCAATCGGAAAGAGGAATAAAATATCCAAAAACATCGGAACATATCCAGCGGCTTTACAGGAAAAAGCAGAATACAGTGAAGGATTACCTTCATAAAGTAACCAGATGGATCGCAGAATACTGCAGAAAAGAAGATATCCGCTGTGTAGTTGTGGGAGACATTCGAAATATCCGTAAAGAAAAAGATATGGGACATAAGACCAACCAGAAGCTTCACAGCCTGCCATATAACAGGCTGTATATCATGCTGGAATATAAACTAAAACGGTATGGGATACAATTGATAAAGCAGGAAGAAAGCTATACCAGCCAGTGCAGCCCGTTATCACCGGAAGTATCAAAAAGATATGCAGAAGCATCAAACCGAAAAGCGCGGGGTATGTATATGACTGACGGAGAAAGATACAATGCAGATGCAGTAGGCGCATTTAATATCCTGCGAAAATATCTTTCCGTATCCGGAAAGCATAAGAAACTGTCCGTAGCCGGACTAAAAAATCCAGAAATAGTAAAAGTAGCTGCATAGCCGAAAGGCAAGCAGTATTGGTGTCATGGACGCACCCTGAAAAAAGACGGTATCCCGCCAGATTTCAGATGCTCTGGTAACTCAGTTACCGAGTAGTTCACAGAGGCAAAGATGAGATTCATAATATTAAAAATATTGAAATTGTTATAAAAGATAACGAATCACATGGTTAGTGTGGTTCGTTTTTTTGCATATTAGTCTTAAATGGAACACTTTGAACAAAAAAACGTGAAAATTTTCCTTCATTGAACATTATATTTATGAGTTTAATAGTGTATAATATTGTACCTGATAAGATACTTGATAAGAAAGATTATCAGCGAAAAACAATGAAGATATCAATTTTTGATATTTTTTTTGATATAACTAAGACTTCGCAGGGTTCAGATTAGAAAGATAACGATGCAACTAAAAAATTCGACAGATTACTCAATTAGAATTGTATGTTACTTAGCAGCACAGGAACGGATGGTATCTACATCAGAATTGTCGCAGAAAATATGAACCGGAAGAAGCAATACGGATGATTTCAAATGGCGAATGTGGGGCGTTTTCCACAAAAATGACCCAGTGCTTGACGGCGGCAGTTATCCAGCCAGAGTGGTTAAAAGTGACAAAAAGTTAACCATGACAAAAGATTTGAGGCGATTTTTATGAATAAGAAATTGAGTGTTTTAAGGCGAATTACAGCAATCGTTCTGTGTGTTACATTATTATCTTCGCAAGTCGTAGTTGCGAATGATGAAGATTCAGAAAGAATGGATGTGCAGACCAATAGTGAAATTACAGATATATCGGAGCAGGATGGTTTCAGCAGTGATACATCTGAAACATCTGATATCACAGAAAGTGATATTCCTGATTCTTTTGAAGGCGAATCAGAGCCAAATACAGATATTAGTTCTGAGGTAACAGAAAAATTCGACAATTCTGAAGATCAGGGATTTACAGATGAAGAAGAAACAATTATGGATGACGAAAACACATCGGACACATTGGAAGAAGTAAATCCAGATTATGAAGATGGAAAAATATGTATCTACAATTACCAGCAACTTCTGCAAATCGGTACAGGAACACAGATGTTTTCCGGAGACAAAGATGGAAATGTTGGTGAAGGGGATAAGGTTCTTGCAGATGGTGCAGAACTTACCTATGCATCAGATGCTTCCTATTGTTTGATGAATGATATTCCAATAGATAATGAAAATGTCTGGAACTTCCCATCTGATTTTACAGGCAGCATCACTTCATCATCGGAGCACACTGACAATATGGTATATGATTCAGCGACAGATACGATTTATGTGTATAACCGCTACCAGCTGGCACTGATGCAGGAAGAAGACTCAGACAACGAACCCGTAATGAGTGAGGATTATATTGCTGAAAAGGTTGGAATGGGACAGGTGTTCACTTTGGAAGATGGTTCGTATCTTACTTACAGCAAAACACATAATTATGTGCTTGCTTCTTCATTTACAACAGAAACACCGGAGCTTCTTGCCAACAAGGCTGGAACAGAGGAGACAACTCAGAATATCTCAAATGCATATCCATCTGATTATGAAGGAAGAAATTATTTCGGTCAGGTAGTAAAAAAGATCGGTGATAAAAATTACATTTTGATTGGAAATGAAACACAGCTTCGGGCAATTGGAACAGATGTGGAAGTAACAGAACCAATCTGGCGAGTATATGAAACAAGAAAGAAAAATGAGGGAATACTGGGGGGAGCACTGAGCGGATATACAGACTGGAAACCGGCAGCGGATACATCAGAATACAAAACGGAACTGTATTATCCGGGTGATGCGGATATTGTAAAGTTTAATGATACATATAATTGGTCCGGAAAGGAATTGTATGCTAATAAAAACGGTGCTCATAAGCTGAATGATACAGAATATTTGGATAATCCATCTTGGGATATAGCTGGTACAAAAGCTACACAGTGTTATGTGTATGTAAGTAGTACGATTCAGGAGTCAGCCGATATGACAGTAACTGCAACAGAAAGTACTGCCAGTGATTCCGAAGCGGCATCCGTTGAAGCAGATGAAACTGTAAATGACAGTGATTTGATTGATATGATTCCGTCAGATAGCGAGGAAGCAGCTGAGACAGGAAGTGATGATGCAGAAGCTTTTACAAGCAGTGGGGATGAAAGTGGTTTTACTGATGATATAGATTCGGAAAGTATAACAGTTGATGAGAATAAAACTTATGTACTTACTTATGATACGTCAAAACATAGCAATACCAATATTGCAGGCTCCGGATATAAATACAGCAAGGATGCGAATTACATTATCTTTCGTGATATTGATCTTTCCAAAGAAGGGACAAATTCTAATGGGAAAGATGATAACTGGACTCCTATAAAGAACTTCCAGGGAAATATGGAAGGCCGCAAGGGAATGACAGAAGGTGCTAATGTCAAAATCAGTAACGTAAAGATTGTACAGGACACAGCAATTAATCAGAGTGCTTATTCAAATGGAAGTAGCTCGGACACGGAATATGGTGTTGGATTTTTCAGAAGTTTATCGACCCCATATGACAGTTCATTACAGATTTCATCAAAACAGGTTGTCGTAAAAAATCTTACCTTATCAGGAGTTTCTGTATCAACGACAACGAATTCTATTAAAAAAGATTTTAGTTTGCTTGGTGTAGTGTTGACCGGAGTTTTAAAAGTCCTGGGATTATCAAGTGGGTTGGAAAAGGATCCAAAATCTTTTTCAACAGGAGCTTTTGCCGGCGTTGTAAAAGGAAATGTACAGATATTAGACTGTCATGTAGAAGGATTATCAGGAGTATCTAATGCAAACAGCTGGACAGGTGGTTTTGTCGGGTACATTTCGGGTATTACAAAATATGAAGCCCTTTCAGGAGTGCTTAAAGGAGTAACTGACGCACTTAGTACTCTATTAAACTTGATTCCAGTATTAGGTCTTGGGGATCTGATTACAACGCTTTTGAATGGAGGCGTTCTAAGTGTTGGAAACCTGATTCCGATTGGTTATGTGAATCCGGTGTTCAGTAATTGCTCAGTATCCGGTAGCAATACGATATCTGGGCAGAATTATACAGGTGGATTTGCTGGTGAAACAATAGGTGCTGTAATGACTGGATGTTCAGTTAATGATACTGAGAGTGTTAATGGTACTGATTACTCAGGAGGATTTATTGGCCGTGCTTCCAATGCAGTTGTTGCAGGTGCACTGGATCATCTGGGAATCCAAATAGCTGATTTCCCGGTCAATACAGTAATGCTTGGATGTAGCATTAATGGCAGTGCAAATGTATCTGCGACAGGAAGCTCTGGTAAGGAAAGTGGTTATGCAGGTGGATTTATAGGAGAAATGCGTAACAGTTATGCTGTGGACTGCAGTATTTCTTCTCTTGGTACAGTGTCCGGAAAAGATTATACCGGAGGATTTGCCGGCTTAGCAACCCTTGGTGCTGTTACATCTATTGATGAAAATAAAGGTCTTCTTGATCTTGTGAAAAAACTTCTTACAGGTTTGTTGAACGGTAATATTACGGATATGGATATTTTGAACTTGGTGGGACTTCGCCCTTCTGTTATAAGCGGATGTACCATTGGCGGAAGTACGATATCCTTAGATGCCAGTGGCAAATATGCCGGCGGACTTGTAGGATATGCCGGAGCTGTTCAGGTTTCTAATACTTCAGAACTTGCAGATGGTTCAAAATCAACTACAAAAGCTTTGAATCGTATGCTTGCAAAAAACAGTATTTCTTACAGTTTTAATGAGCATTCTAATAGTATTACTGCATCAGAAAGCATGTCTGTTTCAGCAACAGAGAATGCCGGAGGAATCTTAGGTTACGCTAAAATGACCAGTGTCGGTGATGTCCTTGGCGGAACAGTTACAGCAGCAGACTACATGCGTTTTGAATGTAAAGATTGTTCCGTAAACGGAGGCTCTTTGGGACTTACAGTTACTGCGTCAGATCAGGAGAATGGTCGTGCCGGAGGTACTATCGGTTATGGAACAGGTGGAGAAGTAAGGAGAACATCCGTCACAAATCTGAATTCTGTAAAGGCTGGAAAGTGTGCAGGAGGATTTGCCGGATATTTCGGAAGTGGAACTCTTGCTAATGTTGGTGGTATTAAACTTCTTGGATTACCGCTTTTGAAAATTGACAGCCTTCTTTCTGTAGGTCAAATGATTGAGACGTTTACAGTTGACAGTACTGTTTCAGGTGTTTCGTCAGGATACAGTGTGTCTACCGAAAATGAGAACGGTTACAGCGGTGGTTTTATTGGAAAATGTATTAGTGGACGAGCAAGGGACACAAAGATCAGCAACCTGAAAACGGTTACTGCAGCTGCAACATCAGGAAAAGCCGGAGCTTTGCAGGTTTTGCCAAAGCCGGAGATGCATTAAGTGCCGGAGATTCCACTACATCAAAACTGACAGGAATTGAATTAGAGAATCTGCTTGGAGTTGTCAGTGCCCTGAGACCGGAGTTCAATAATACGTCTAGTTGCCTATGTTTCGAATGGTTCTGATCCTCAGGTATCCGCGGATATGGCGGGCGGTTTTGTGGGTGACGGACAGGCAGTAGATATCAACTATGGAAACAACAATTCCGGATTCAAAGCAGACACAGACACCAATATTACCGGACTCTCTTATATAAAGGGAACCAGCTATGCCGGTGGTTTTGCAGGAAGGCTGATGCCTGGTGATGTGGCACAGACAGGTTCTATTAAGTTACTGGGCCTCTTGGATGTAAATCAACTTCTCAGTGTCATGGATGTGGCTTATCCGAGAATTTCCGATTCTTCTATTGAAGGAAACAACTTAGTCGTAACAGCATCCGGAAAAAATGATGATGTGGCGCTTGGAGATGCCGGAGGATACATCGGTAATGGAAAAGCAGTTATGGTTAAAAACTCTGATGTGACTAATGTAAAAGAAGTCACAGCGCCGTATCATGCCGGTGGCTATATAGGAATCATGCGGTCCGGAAGTGCAGCGGAGGCAGGAGATGCCACAGGAGATCTTTTGACCAGTGTCCTTGGTAAGATTCTGAGTCTGAAAGAGTTGGCGAGTGTCTTGCAGGCTGCATCCAGCAAAATTACAAATTGCAAAGTTGCTGGTACCGCAGCTGGATTGACTGTTACGGCTGACAGCGGATTTGAAAACGCAGAAGGTTATGCAGGTGGCTTCGTTGGAGAGATGCAGAGCGGTCATGTAGATAATTCAGCAAATGCTGTTGATTCCGGAAAAGGCACGGCAGTAGAAAATCTTCTGAAAGTAGAAGGACTTCGTTATGCCGGAGGTTTCGGAGGTCTGGTAAAAGCCGGAGCGGTTGCAGAGATTGGAGCTAAATCATCAATTCTTACAAAACTGGTTGATCTGACAGGATTACTATCCCTGGTCAATGCTTTTGTTCCGGTGATCAGTAATGCCAGTGTTAATTCTGTAGAAAAAGGGTTTACCGTTACCGTTACAGGTACTCTTGAAAAAGATAGCACCAACGATGCGGATGCCGGAAGTGCCGGAGGCTTTATCGGATGCGGAACTGGTGTACAGATCAGCAATTCCGATGTAAATAAATTGCAGCATACAGGTGTCAGTGAGCCGAAGAATCTGCAGCAGGAAGATGGTAGCAGTTATTACGGAAATGACAGTGCATATGCGGTAAATGGTTATCGTTATGCCGGCGGCTATATTGGTAAAGCTGCTATGGGAAGTACGGCAGCCATCGGTGGAGCAAGTGTTCTGGATCATGTTCTTTCTACGACAGGACTGTTATCAGCACTGACTGTAGTTGCATCTATCATAGACAGCTCAGATGTTTATGGAGCAACAGGCGGATTTAATGTTCTTGCAACAGACGGAGACGGTGTTACGGGAAAAGCCGGTGGATATGCAGGAGAACTTCTTGGAGTTCAGATTCAGAATAGTAATTCTTATAATTTTGCACATATCATAGGGCGTGAAAGTGCCGGTGGATATGTTGGAACCATGGAGCCGGGAAGTGCTGCAGATGTGGTAAAGGGATTAAATGTTCTTGGAGGTCTGATAAAGGCAGATAATCTTCTTGGAGTTTTACAGTCCTTTGTTCCAGTGATCAAAAACAGCGAAACAACCTGTGTACCTTGTGGAGGTGCTGTGAGGGCTCAGGCTGAAAGTGATGACAGCATTTACCGTGGACTTGCAGGAGGATATGCAGGTTACAACTACGGCGGTCAGATCTGGGGAAACAATACGGATAACTGGAAAGGTGCTGCATATACAGGAACCGTAAGAGAATGTGCGGCCTATCGTATCCGTTCCGTATATGGAACGGAATATGCCGGAGGTTATACAGGACTGATGCGGTGTGCGAATGTTGCAGATACAGGAAGTCTGAAGGTTTTATTTGGTCTTATCAAACTAGATAATCCGCTGACGCTTCTTCAGGCAGTGTATCCGACAGAAAAGAATACAGCTGTTTATGGACCGCTTCGTGGACTGGATACGGATACCTGGAACAAATGGGTTGGTGCTGTCGGTTCTTATGGAAGTTACGGTAATAAATTACAGGCACTTGGTGAAGTCAATGATCAAGAGCAGTTAAATGAGATCATTTCTCAGTATGCATATGGATACGCAGTCACAGCAGGAAGGAGCATTCTGGCAAGTAAAGCAACACAGGGCGGTTCTGCTGGAGGTTATGTTGGACGGATGGAAGGCGGTACCATAACAAATGGAACTGCAACAGATCTTCAGTTGGCAGAGGCTTATAGAAGCAGTGGTGGTTTTGCTGGTGAGATGCTTACCGGTTCTGTGGCAAACACAGGTGATGTTTCATTGGCAGGTCTTAAGATTATCGGTGCCGACAGTCTGGCAGCATTAAAAACCTTTGTTCCGGTTGTAAAACAGTCCCATGTGAAAGGCTATCGTTCCGGAGCAAGGATTAAAGCAACCGGTATTGCAGACAAAGACCCGGCAGGATTTGCCGGAGGTTATGTGGGAAGGATGATCGGTGGACAGATCTGGGGAGATGAAACTACCTCCTGCAGTATCACAAATTTAAGGCGTGTAGATGGAACTTCCTATGTAGGCGGTTTTGCCGGAAAAGTAGATCCGGGTAGTGTGGCAGCTATTGATACAGCTACAAAGCAGGGGACTTTTGAATAAGCTTCTGGATGTTCTTATGGTAAATGCTCCGGCAGAGCTGATTAAGGTTTTGAATGCAACTGTTTCCACTATTCGTTGTGCATCTGTGTCAGCCTGGGATGACTGGGGCGTGATTGTAAACGGAACTTATCAAAATGGAAGCAATACCGGGTACGCAAAAGCAGCAGGAGGATTTGCAGGAAGTCTCTGTGGAGCGGTCCTTGGCGAGAAGGATAAGCCGGGAAGTGGAATCCATGCGGATAAAATCCGCTCCGTAGTGGCCGGTGAATATGCCGGTGGATGCTTCGGTATTGCGGATGTTCCGGTGCTGCAAATATTAGTGCCAATGGTGAGACCTCTGTCTTACAGTATCTTTTAAAGCTTGGAAAAACCGATGTGCTGGATGCATTCCGAAGCTATGTATATTACGGAAATGTCACAGGAAGTACAGATGCAGGGCTTGGCGTCAGTGCCAACACAGCAACAGATGCAGGACAGAATAATCAGGTTACATACAGCGGAACGGCTGGCGGATTTGGTGGTTCACTGTTAAATGGATCTGTCAAAAACAGCAGCGTAACAGGATTAAATTATGTAACAGGCCTGAACAGCGTAGGTGGCTTTGTAGGATACTCCGGAAAAAGCGGAGTTGTAAAATGGAGAAGCTGGATGTGCTGGGAGATAAATCTGGACAGCTTCTGGGCGGTGCCCTCGGCGTTCTGGATATTTTTGGTTCACACATAGATGACAGTAGCGTGACAGGAGTGCCTGGTGGTTATACGGTTCAGAGTAAAGGCGGAAAGGAGCAGATCGCCGGAGGATTTATCGGCTATGCAAATCTTGCCAGAATGTCAGGCTGTAATGCCGGAGATGCCCAAAATCAGGAAAACAGCCTGAAACAGGTAGCATCAGGCGGAACAGCAGGAGGCTTCGCCGGAAGAACAAGCTTTGCCTATCTTGCAGATGTAAAACTGGATTCCACAGTAGTCGACGCTTTGCTCGTAGTCCTGAATAACCTTGTAAAGGCATTGTATCTGGATAAGATTCAGGATTCCAATCTTTTGCATATTAATCTTGGAATTGTGAAGGTTGATGCACTGTACGATGGAAATCTCATCCATGTGAATCTGCTTGGACTGGATATTTCCGTTGGGCTGTCTAAAAAGTCTGATGATAATAATCAGCAGACAGATTTTGCAATCATTAAGATCGGAGATTCCTCTATTAAGCTTCCATGTGACAAAAACGGAATCATAACGAAAGATAATGATGTAAAGTCCAACATCAGTGTCAACCTAATTAAGGCAAACAGGACAAAAATTACAGACAGCAATGTATATGGAATCAGTACGGGATACGATGTCTATGCCGCGGTGCCGGAAATGATGCAGACGGTACTGCTAAAGATGGACGAAGCGGAGGCTTTGTAGGATACAACGACGAAGGACTGCTGAAAAATAACAACATGTATTACTGCGACGTGGTCCGTGGAACATCTAAGCTGGTGGGACCATTCAGCGGAAAAAGTGATCTGGACTCTGCATATGACTTTAATACAAAAGCAGGTGTAGAAGGCGAGAATAACAATTATCGTATCTACGAAAACCGGCGATTAGTTTTTGATGAAATCAAAAAGAATTCTAAACTTCTGACAGATACGTTCAGTCAGGAAAATGGATGGAGTATCTTCTCGATAAAACATGTCGTGCAGGTAGATGAGTATAACACCTTGCAGAATGCAGTTATGGCAATAAAAGATTCTTCTGAAACAGCAGATCTGAATGCGTATGTATCAGATGCCAAAGCGGTTCTGATGTCAGATACCAAAACTACTGTAAATACAGGGGATAGCACGTCACCGGAACCATCTGATACACAGGATCCATGTGATAAATTTGTAAATCTGACCATTAATAAGGTATGGAAAGATTTCCGGAATATGGATGGTATCAGACCAACTTCCATTACAGTCACGATTTCCAGAAGCTGGACGGATGCAGATGGAACGGAACATACAGAAGTTGTGCCGGGATATAAAAATTATGAAATAACAGGCGATATCTCAAAATCCACATGGCAGGAAATTATTAAGTCAGAAAAACCGGATAAGCTGCTCTCGGCCTATAAAAAGATACTGACGGAACTTGCATTATTACACATATTCCGTTACGGAAACGGAAATAAAAGGATATACAACTACAATCGAAACTTCTAAAGATGGATTTGCCTTCACCATCATCAATCGGCATTTTGCACTGCTTCCGGATACCGGCGGCGAGGGCATTAGGATGTTTATCATAGCAGGTGTCTGTTGTTAGCGTTCCTGCTTTATACCGGACGTAGAAGGAAACGGAAACAGACGATGTAGGAAAGGGGGAGCAGAGTCATGAGAGAGATATGGCTGCGTGGGGAACTTCCACCGTAAAGGCTGAAAGAATCCCCAACTAACCAATAAAAAATCAAAAGAAAGTGAGAAGAGGAACATGAAGAAATTAATATCAAGATTTATGGCAGTTCTGATGGCAATGACCATGATACTGTCCATGAGTATGACTGCATTTGCAGCAGAAGCTCCAAAAGGAACCCTGACAGTCAACAATACAGTGGCAGGAAAGACTCTGGATCTGTATCAGATTTTTACAGCAACAAAAAACGGCGATAATGTAGCATATACTTTGATTCCTGCCTATGAAGAATTCTTTAAGAGTAAAGTAACAAATGGAACCACTTTAAGCGGAGAAGCGTTAAGTGAGGCAGCTTATCAGTATGTTAAAACACAGGTTGGAGATGATGGAAAATCAGGTGTGAATTTCGCAAAAGATATTCTTGGCTGGATTTTAGATTCAAGCAACAATATTACAGCAACAAAAAGTGTTGCTACAACAGCAACTTCTACAGTAGTTTCTGATTTAGCATATGGATACTATGTAGTTTATCCAAAAGGAGCAACAGATACATCCACGGCACCTGGAGAGCAGACTTACACATCCGTAGCATCCTTAGTCAGTGTTACAGGTACTGATGCCACAGTTAACATGAAGAGTAATTACCCGACAGTAGATAAGAAACTCATCCCATCACAGAGTGGAAATGGTATTAAGGTTGATGCGATTGTGGATGTTCATGGGAAGGCAATCACCAGATGGAATTAGAAGACGAAAATGGGTCTGAGGATACCATCGCACCACATGGCGCAACAGATGAAAAGAAAGCCGGAGATTTTGGAATTGGTGATACTGTTACTTACCAGCTGACATCTAAAGTACCGGATATGACAGGATATACTTCTTATACTTTTAAATTTACCGATACATTATCCAAAGGACTGGATTTAAAAGCAATTCTGTCTGTAAAAGTTGGAAGTACAGAACTTAAAGCAGGTAAAACAGGAGCAAATACATACGCACTTTCTTATGACAAGACTAGCCGTATTTTAACAGTTACTTTAAATGATTTCTATAATTCCTATAAGAATCGCGTAGGTGAGACAATTACAGTTGTCTATACAGCAACCTTGAATAAAGACGCTGTAATCGGTATGAATCCAAATACCAACAAGGCGGTAGTTGAGTACAGTAATAACCCGTCAACAGGTGGAACAGGTACATCCGAACCAAGCATCGTAGATGTACATACTTTCAATTTCACAATCTTCAAATATTATTTAAAAGATGAGACTAAGACTGGACTGGCAAATGCAGAATTTGAGCTTTACAAGGCAAACGAAGCAGGCGATGCAGCAGATGAAAATGCGAAGATTAATATTGTAGACGAAGGAAAAGGCGTATACCGTCAGGCAACAGCCGATGAAGCTAAAGCAACAGGCTTTACTTCTGTAAAAATTGTATCTGATGCTGATGGTAAAGTTCTTGTAAAAGGTCTTGATGCCGGAACTTACTACTTAAGAGAGACAAAAGCTCCAGAAGGATACAATAAACTTCTTAGCGACATTAAGGTTGAGATTAAAGCAAACTATGATGAAACAACTGGCAAACTGACAAGCTATTCTGTCGATTACACATACAATGGAACTAAAACAACAGGTATTGCAATCACAACCAAAGATAACTCTCCAGAAGTAGCTGTAGAAAACAAGACAGGTGCACAGCTTCCATCTACTGGTAGCAAGGGTGCCTCATGGTAACACTGGCTGGTATCGTTCTTTTCGGTGCATTAACAGCAAGCAAAGCTTTTGGCAAAAAGAAAGCAAACAACTAAGACATTCTGAAGTTTAAGAATGGACAAAAAGACAGTTCATCTTCCCGGTATTGCACCGGAGGGTGTCTGCTTTTTCTGAAATGTCCAGTGTGGACTGGGTATTTCAGAAGAAACAGACGAAAAGGTGAAAGGGATTATGAAAAAAATAGTGAAAATACTAAGAGGAATTGGATATCTGGCGGCATTTTCTTTAATCCTGTATCCGGTAGTGAGCAATTACATCAATCAGATGAACAGCACAACGATTGCTACAGATTATGAACAGGAAGTTTCTCATCTGTCGGAAGAACAGGAGAATGCAATGATCGAAAAGGCACAGGAATATAACGAAAGCCTGATCGGAATTGGTTCCATAGCAGATCCATTTTCAGAAAGCAATGAAAATCAGACAGAAAATGATGTGTATAACAGTCTTTTGAAAATTGATGATACCGGAATGATGGGATATATTGATATTCCAAAACTTGATGTTGTTCTTCCGGTTTATCATGGAACATCCGAAAAAGTACTGCAGTCAGGTGTAGGACATCTGAAAAACACCTCGCTTCCGGTAGGCGGTGAGAGCTGTCATGCGGTATTATCCGGACACCGTGGACTTGCAAATGCCAAGATATTCACCGACCTGAACAAGATGGAGGTTGGAGATGTATTTTATATTAAAGTTCTTCATCATACCTTTGCCTATCAGGTGGATCAGATTCTGACAGTATTGCCATCCGATACAGATGCTTTACAGATTGAAAAGGGCAAGGATTATGTAACACTGGTCACATGCACTCCTTATGCAGTTAACACGCACAGACTGCTTGTACGTGGCACTAGAATTCCGTATGAAGAGGCACAGAAGATAGATGAGGAAGTTGGTCTTCAGCGTACAATTCCATTCAATTTGATTCTATTGATTGGTGGAATTATTGCTTTCATCATCATATGGGTGAGCATTAAGTTACATAAACGCAGGAAGGAGAAAAAACATGAGCAGAATAAGTAAACGTAAGCGAATATATATGTGTATGGCCAGTGTGATGTGTATGCTTTTACTCCTCATTCCGTTACCTGTGTCTGCTAATAATCAGGGAAGCATATTATTAAAAGCTACTGTTGAAGATGAAGCAGCAGTATATAATCTAAGCAATACTGAATTTACGATGTATCAGGTTGGCATATATAAAAAGAATTCATGGGTTTTAGAGACTGAGTTTGCAAAGTCTGGAGTTATATTTGATTTTGATGATTCTTCCGCTCAGGCAGAAGCTGCAAAAAAACTGGAAAAATATGTACAGGATAACAACATCAAAGGAATGTCCGGAAAGACCAATTCAGACGGAGAAGTTATGTACAGAAATCTGGAAAAAGGTGTGTATCTTTTTGTCCAGATACACACAACACAAATTAGCAATCAAGTATATCGAAGTGAACCTTTTATCATAACAGTTCCAGGTAATTATGACGGTCAGATCATCTGGAATGTAACGGCAGAACCCAAATTTAAAAATGAATCGATACCACCAATTACCACGAATACGCCACCAGTTTCAGAAGAACCATCGGGTGATAAAAGCAGTCGCACTCCAAATGTAAAACGGGAGACGATACGAATGTAATTATGTGGCTTTCCTTAATGGGAATATCCTTAGTCATATTTAGTATTTGTAAAGAAAAGTCCATAAATAATATGAGAAGATCGGGAAATCCCGGTCTTCCCGTTTCGTTATATAACTGGCATAACCAAAAAACAAATACCTCCGGAGGTGCACCGTATGGCGTCATCTGGGAGGAAATGGGTTTTAAACCATGGGAAGATTTGGAAGAAAAAGAGTGAGTTGTCAGTGCAATCTTATTTATCTCTTGTGACAGAAACAGGTTCCCGTTTTGCTGGAAGTAAGTCTGAACTGATCTCAGGAGCATAGAGCAGTGCTGTAAAATTCTGTCTAATGATATCCAGTGTCTTCTGCTTTTTTTGCAATTCCTGTTTTTTTCGGACGGTAGTAGCTTGTTCAGATTCAAGATTTTCAATCCTCTTCAGGATTTTATTAGAGCTTGGGATTTTGGTAACATCGAAATCCTGAAGCTCTTTTTTTAGTGAATCGTGGAGCTGATATTCTGCCTGATGCTTGTTCCGGTATGCTTTTGGATTTTTAGCAAATTTGCAATCTTCAATTACCTTACGGCAGAGCGGTAAGAATCGCAGTGTTTTTGAATGAGTTTCTGCGTGCTCAGCTCACTGTTGATTTGTGCTATTCTCTGATCGTGGAATGACACTGGTTAAGTTCTATGCACCGAATGGTGTGATGCTCAGTGAGATCCTTCATTCCTGTTTTTGCAGTCATTATAATAAGACAGATGTGGAAGTACAACAGGAGTTAGGAATAGGCAGGACTTCTTTTTATAAAATGAAGAAGCAGGCACTTGGGTATTTAGGATTTTATTTTTATGAGATCGTGGTACCGCAGGCAAAGGATAAAAGATTTAAACCGTCACTGGGCGTTGAGGAAGAGTAGGTGAGTAATATGAGATACGAAGATTCGATGAAAGGTGTAGCTGATCAGATAATCAAAGAACAGCAGCGAGTCAGTAAAATTATAAACAATCCAGAAGAGTTCCATTGGCATGACGAATATGCAACGTTGAATTTCTTTCGGTTTATCTGCAAAAATATCGGTAACTT
>ENA-OQER01000513-OQER01000513.1-human-gut-metagenome-genome-assembly--contig:-NODE-513-length-20882-cov-4.257962_pt1 | contig 20882 bp, 17 predicted proteins | sample MGYA00242797_ERZ504639 | MGnify/ENA primary metagenome ERZ504639 (study PRJEB26092, sample SAMD00036306) | human gut metagenome | host: Homo sapiens | study: EMG produced TPA metagenomics assembly of...
TTGTATCTTTGCACATGAGAACGCCGGTATTAAGTTTATTTTTAACACCTTAAAGTTAATGCTTTTCTTGCAAATATACAAGAAGGGCGTTCTCTTTTTTGTGGAGACTATGAATTATTCAGGTTAGGAGATTGGCGGGAAGAGGTTATTTGGGCCTCCGAAGACCAGACAGAATTACGTATTTATTCTACTACCATACCGGCTGTGGACAGACGTGCCACATGATGAATGACCGTCAGTACAGATTGGCGATAGCTTGGCAGAATGTAGCGTATAACCAACCGCCGCACTCTAGTTTCTAGCCTTGTCGCTACTCTGATTAGGATATATGTACTATTGGTTGAACGAATAAACAGGAAAATGAATGAATTTCTATTCTCCGGTTTGTTCGTTCATCTTATTTTTGTGAAAGATTTGAAATGCAATAAAAGAAAAACACTATAAATGTCATGAAAGGAAATAAACTTTGTTTATGCTTTTTGTTAGCTGCCGGAGTAGGATTGGGAGCACATGCTCAAAATAAAATAGCTGCTCCGATGAAGGATGTGAACCAAGTCGTTGATAATACGCTTGATAGTTTAAATGTGGCGCGTTCCGCCCGTCCTGTTTCAGGTTCCAGCCGGAAAGGGATAATCCGGTGTTGTTCCTTGTTGGAAATTCAACGATGCGTACCGGTACTTTGGGCAATGGAAATAACGGTCAATGGGGATGGGGATATTTTGAACACGAATATTTTGATGAAAATAAGATAACCGTTGAAAATCACGCATTGGGAGGAACCAGTAGCCGTACTTTTTATAACCGGTTATGGCCTGATGTCTTGAAAGGAGTTCGTAAAGGTGACTGGGTTATCATAGAATTGGGGCATAATGACAATGGTCCGTACGATAGTGGCCGTGCCCGTGCCTCTATTCCGGGAATTGGCAAAGACAGTCTGAATGTGACTATTAAAGAGACAGGAGCAAAAGAAACCGTATATACGTATGGGGAATATATGCGTCGTTTTATTCATGATGTGAAGAAAAAAGGTGCTTATCCTGTTTTGATGTCTCTGACTCCTCGTAACGCTTGGGAAGATGCAGACAGCACTATTATTACCCGGGTGAATCAGACATTTGGATTATGGGCGAAGCAGGTAGCTAAAAAAGCGAGAATTCCTTTTATTGATCTGAATGATATCTCGGCACGCAAATTTGAGAAATTCGGCAAAGAAAAAGTAAGTATATGTTCTATCTGGACCGTATTCACACAAGTGCTTTTGGCGCGCGTGTCAATGCAGAATCTGCAGCCGAAGGAATCCGTAATTATAAGGGGTTGGAACTGGCGCGTTATTTGAAACCGGTAGAAAAAGATACGGTTACGGGGGCTACCCGTAAAAAGGGGAATCCTGTATTGTTTACGGTGGGAGACAGTACAGTGAAGAATACTGATAAAGATGAAATGGCATGTGGGGATGGGGAAGTGTTATTCACGAACTGTTTGACACAGAAAGAATTTCTGTAGAGAATCATGCGAAAGCGGGCCGCAGTGCGCGTACTTATTTAGATGAAGGGCGTTGGGATAAAATCTATCATGCACTTCAGCCGGGAGATTTTGTTTTGATACAATTCGGACATAATGATGCAGGTGACATAAACACAGGGAAAGCGCGTGCGGAATTACCCGGTTCAGGAAATGAAAGCAAGGTCTTCAAAATGGAGAAAACCGGCAGCTATCAAGTGGTTTATTCTTTCGGCTGGTATTTGCGTAAGTTTATTATGGATGTAAAAGAAAAGGGAGCTGTTCCTATTGTCCTGAGTCATACACCCCGCAATAAGTTTGATAATGGTGAGATAGAGCGCAATACAAATTCTTTTGGTAAATGGACGCGTGAAGCGGCAGAAGCGGCCGGGGCTTATTTTATAGATTTGAATAAAATATCAGGAGACAAGCTCCAAGATATGGGATACAATCAAGGTTTGCGTGTAGTAGGAACGTATTTCAATCATGACCATACCCATACCTCTTTAAAAGGTGCCCGTATGAATGCCCGGAGTATTGCTGACGGGCTGAAAGCTACGGACTGTCCGTTAAAAGATTTTTTAAAAGTAAATGAAAACAAAGCAACATCGTATGAAAAATCTGTTTCTGTTTTTATTTTTATTAGTTGTCTTTACGTCAAAGGCACAGGATAATAGAGTATCCGGTTTGAACTCCCGCCAGTTTACTAAATACTGGAAGGTTGAATCGGAATCGCCTGATTATAAAGTGACGTTTCAGGGAGATACCGCTGAGATAGTATCTCCCAAGGGATTGACTCTTTGGAGAAAAGAGAAAATGAGTGGAAAAGTGACCATTGAATATGATGCATGTGTGGTGGTGGAGTCGGATGGAGATCGTCTGAGTGATTTGAACTGCTTCTGGATGGCATCAGACCCTCAATATCCCGATAATTTATGGAAGCGAGAAAAATGGCGTAGCGGTATATTCCTGAATTGTTATTCTTTACAGCTTTACTATTTGGGATATGGTGGTAATCATAACTCTACTACACGTTTCCGTCGTTATGATGGGGATGAGTCGGGTATTACAAATCCTAAAGCCCGTCCTGCTATTCTAAAGGAATATACGGATGCCGGACATTTGCTGAAGCCGAATCATTGGTATCATATCAAGATTACCAACGAGAACAATAGGGTTAGTTATTACATAGACGGTGAGCGTTTGGTGGACTTCAGGGATGCTGAACCGTTACGGGAAGGCTGGTTTGGTTTTCGTACCACTTTGTCGCGTACTCGTATTACAAATTTCAGTTATGAATGCTCATCGCAAGAAGTGGCTACTGTTCCTTTGCAATGGATTGGTGAAACTCCCCGGCAGGATAAGGCCGTAAGTTTCGGAGTGCCTTTTGATAAAGGGGAAGTTTTTCCGGAAAACAAGCTACGGCTATCTGCAGAAAGTGGTGAGGATATTCCTATTGATACTTGGACTTTGGCTTATTGGCCGGATGGTTCTGTAAAGTGGGGAGGAATAGCAGGAGTTATTCCTGCCGGAACAGAAAAATTGACTCTGGAAAAGGCGGTAAAGAAATCTAAGGCGAAATCCAAACTGCCGGATACAGATAAAAAAAGTCCGTTTCTGTGGCAGAAACATCACAGGGTATTCATATCTCTACCGGAGTCATTTCAGCATATATACCTCGTCAAGGCGAATTTTTGATAGATAGTCTGTTATATAAAGGTGTGAAAGTAGGAGAAAAGGCTAGGCTTATATGCCATACGCAAAGCGAACCGGTACTTGAAAGTACTTCTCAAGTTTCTTTCACTAATTATATAGGAGAACTGAAATCTGTGACTGTAGAGCGTGCCGGTTCTGTGCGTGCGCTTGTTAAATTGGAAGGGGTACACAAAAGTCCGAATGGTCGTGAGTGGTTGCCCTTTGTGGTACGGCTTTATTTTTATGGTGGCAGTGAGCAAGTGAAAATGGTGCATAGCTTTGTATATGACGGAGATCAGAACAAAGATTTCATTCGCGCTTGGGAGTTCGTTTTGATGTTCCTATGCGTGAGGCTTTATACAATCGCCATGTAGCTTTCTCTTGTGCCGATGGTGGAGTCTGGAGCGAGCCCGTTCAGCCTTTGGTGGGACGACGCATACTTACATTGGATAAAACCGGAAATGGAGAATCTTCGTTACAGCAACAGCAGATGGAAGGAAAACGCATTCCTTCTTATGAAGCTTTTGACGAAAAGAACCGTGCTTTGCTTGATCATTGGGCTTCTTGGGACAGCTATCGTCTGTCCCAACTGACAGCAGATGCATTTTCAATCCGTAAACGTGCCAATGACAATAATCCTTGGATAGGTACTTTTTCCGGTACACGTAGTGAGGGTTATGCTTTTGCCGGAGATATAACCGGAGGTATGGGGCTTGAGTTGCATGATTTCTGGCAGTCTTATCTGTCTTCTATTGAAATCTCGGATGCAAAAACTCCGGTGGCTGCTCTTACCGCATGGATATGGAGTCCGGATGCTGAGCCGATGGACTTGCGCCATTATGATAATGTTGCTCATGACTTGAATGCCAGTTACGAAGATGTACAAGAAGGAATGAGTACCCCTTACGGGATTGCCCGTACAACGACTTTTACCTTGATACCTCAGGGTGGTTATAGCGGGAAGAAAGCTTTTGCAGAACAAGCTAAACAATTTGCCGGACCGGGAGTGCTGATGCCTGTACCTGACTATTTGCATGCCAAGCAGGCATTTGGTGTTTGGAGCCTTCCCGATCGTAGTACTCCTTTCCGTGCCCGGGTGGAAGACAGGCTGGATGCTTATATCAGCTTCTATCAAAAAGCGATAGAACAAAACAAATGGTATGGCTTTTGGAATTATGGGGATGTGATGCATGCATACGATCCTGTCCGCCATACCTGGCGTTATGACATCGGAGGTTTTGCATGGGATAACACGGAACTGGCTTCTAATATGTGGCTATGGTATAATTTCCTGCGTACCGGACGTGCTGATATCTGGCGCATGGCGGAAGCCATGACCCGTCATACGGCGGAAGTGGATGTATATCATATCGGTCCGAATGCAGGATTGGGTAGCCGGCACAATGTCAGTCATTGGGGATGTGGAGCTAAAGAAGCACGGATCAGTCAGGCTGCCTGGAATCGTTTCTACTATTATCTTACTACGGACGACCGATGCGGTGATTTAATGACCGAGGTAAAAGATGCCGATCAGAAATTGTACACGCTGGACCCCATGCGTCTGGCACAACCTCGCAGTCAGTATCCTTGTACGGCACCTGCACGTCTCCGTATCGGTCCCGACTGGTTGGCATACGCCGGAAACTGGATGACTGAATGGGAGCGTACCGGCAATACGGCTTATCGTGACAAAATTATAGCCGGGATGAAAAGTATTGTGGCACTGCCCAACCGTATCTTTACAGGTCCGTTGGCTTTAGGTTATGATCCGGCTACAGGGATTATTACCAGCGAATGTGATCCCAAGTTAGAAAGTACAAATCATTTGATGACTATCATGGGAGGTTTTGAAGTCATGAATGAAATGATCCGTATGGTTGATTATCCCGAATGGAATGAGGCATGGCTTGATCTTGCCGCCCGTTATAAGCAGAAAGCATGGGAGTTAAGGAAGAATCGTTTCCGTATATCCCGTTTGTTGGGATATGCAGCCTATCATACCCGTAATGCAAAAATGGCGGAAGAGGCTTGGACAGATTTGTTTTCCCGCTTGGAACATACTCCGGCTCCACCTTTCCATATAGAAACTATTCTTCCGCCGGAAGTTCCCGCTCCTTTGGATGAATGTACAAGTATCAGTACCAATGATGCCGCCCTTTGGAGTCTGGATGCCATTTATATGCAGGAAGTGATTCCGGTGGATGGTGAATAAATGATGTGAAGATTATCGTTAGGTATGGATTACATGGATTCCACAAGGTGTTTTATTCTTTTTGTGGAATTCGTGTAAAATCAGTAACAGACAAAAATGGGTTCACTTGAAGAAATTTATTGGAACATGGTAAAAAAGCAATGGAAAGTTGGAGCACATTATGCTCTCATGCCCTCATAATGATGGTAATTGTCTCATTAACAATGCACTATATATGAGTGCATCATCTTTATGCTCTCATAATATGCCATCATGCTCTCACATCATATTCATGTGTTCTTAGTTATATCTTATTGTTTGTCAGAAAGATAAATTATTTATAGTTGTATCGGTAACTTATTTCTGCAATACGCTTTTGGTCCTTTTTGGGGCTAATGGTGCATAATAAAGACTCTTTTCATTTGCTGCTTTCCGCATATCTTCTTTCTGCATTATCCTTGCAATATATCGTTTACATACAGACGTTTATCAATATTCAACCGTTTGTATTTACTTAATCACATAGGTGGTTAAGTCTAATCACGATAGTGACTAAGTCTAATCATATAGGTGATTAAAGTTAATCACAATAGTGGTTAAGTAATTTTGCTAGTTTAGTTGAGCAATCATGAAGGAACTTTGATGTAAGCCTGTTCCTATTTTTACGTAACTACATCTCTATATTTGTATCGTATAATCGGAAGATATGCTTTTGCTATCGGTATAAATCATCTGATAATAAGTAATATACGTCTGTGTGAGAAAGTAAACACAGTGAGGGCATGAGGGCATTTATGAGAGCATAAAGATGATACACTCATAATATAGTGCATTGTTAATGAGATGATTATCATCGTTAATGAGGGCATGAGAGCATATTGTCTTCCAACTTTTTTTGTAAACTTGCTGAAGGAATAAGAAATATGTTTCTTTGAAATCTATATAGTTAGAAAAATTGCCGTATTCTTAGGTTATAGATGTCTTTAGACGGATAGGGTAATATTTTATCGCACCTATTTTGTATTTTTGTAAAAAGGAGCATTTTGTATGAAGAACATAATCAGAAAGATAAGAACTTACCATCCTGTTTCGGGGTGAAGCGTTGGGAACATTGACACAACTTTGGAGAGGCATATATTCCCGGCAGAAACACTTCTTATCATCATATCAGTTATGAAGTGATAGGGTACAAGGATATAATAGGATGTACGGGTTCCTATCTAGGGGCAAAAAAGAATAGAAGTAAGGGTAAGTAGTCTTTTAATTCTTTCCGTAATTGTTTTAGTGCCTGTTGAATTCTGTAATCTACTGTTTTGGAAGATATGTTTAATTCTTCTGCAATTTCCTGATAGGTCTTATTTTGGAAACGGTGCATTTCAAAAGCTATCCGATAGGATTCTGGAAGATTAAGAATTGCTTTTTCTATTTTTTGTGTTAATTCATCTATAATATAAAAATCAGGATCTTCGAATAGTTCCTGTATGTCTGGAGTGAGTATATTTTCTATTTGGAATCGAAGAGAATTTCTGGTCATTAAGGTATAACATTTGTTTTTTACTGCTTTGAACAAATAATGATGAACAGAAGAATCTATATGATTTGTTTTTCTATTCTCCCATATCTGTAACATGGTATCTTGAACCACTTCTTCTGCATCTTCTAATGAAACAAAACTGCGGGCAAAAGCACAAAGCATAGCATAATATTTGATGAATAAAGTATCAAACGCTTTCTTATTGCCCTGTTGCATGGATATATACAGTTGCTTGTCTATCAAATTATCATTTGTGGTTTCCATAGATTATAGAAGAAAATGTTACTGCAAAAATACATAAATTTAAATATGAAAACGCTTAATCGAAAAATAATTCAAAAAAACAGTTTTTGGTTTAGGAACTTTGGATCTTGGTTAGACTTATTATAAAAGGACATTATGATAAATTCAGATACCCAAATAGATGAAGCGCTTTTACTCCGTTATTTTGAAGGAGAAGTGACTCTAAGTGAGAAAGAAGAGATTGAAAAATGGATTATCTCTTCCGAAGCAAATAAAAAGCTGGCCAAGCAGATTTATTATCTTTCTTTTGCCACAAAAACAATGGATACCTTAAAACGGACTGATGCACGGGCTGCTTTGAAGGAAGTCAGAGGCAGGATAAGAAGGGAACGACTGCTACAATGGGGGCGATGGGCACAGCGTGCCGCTGCTATTCTTGCCATACCTTTGCTACTGTCTACTTTGTATTTATGGATGAATGGTAATGAGCAGAATAAAGTGAATTTTATAGAGATTCGTACTAATCCGGGAATGATAACTTCTACTATTTTGCCGGATGGAACTCATGTAATTCTTAATTCCAATTCAACTATTGTTTACCCTTCTCACTTTGACGAAAAAAGTCGTAATGTCCAATTGAATGGCGAAGCCTACTTTGAGGTAACAAAGAATTCCCGTCAGCCTTTTATGGTCCGAACGCCGCAGAAAGCTGTTGTAAAAGTTTATGGTACCCAATTTAATGTGGAAGCCTATGCTGATGATAAAACAATAACTGCAACTTTGGTGGAAGGAAGCATTGCCATGGCGTATGAAAATAAGAAAAGTAATTGGACGGAACAGGAAATTCAGCCGGGACAGGAAATTGTTTATACTGCTGCACAGCAACAAATAAAAATTGATCAGGCAGATGTAGAGGTTATCACTTCTTGGAAAGACGGAAAACTTATTTTTCGTGATACTCCATTTAAGGAAGTTCTTAAAATGCTATCTAAACGTTTTGATGTGGATTTCGTAGTAAAGAATCCCAAATGTTTTGAAGCCTCTTTTACCGGTGTACTTGAGAAACAACGCTTGGGACGAATTCTGGAATATATCAGCGTATCTTCAAATATAAAATTTAAGTATGCAGAAAGTAATAATATTCATCAAGAAAAACAGAAAATAGAAGTTTATTAATCTTTTAAAAATAACAAGCTATGTTGAAACATCCTACGTAAAACAATCTACAGAAAAAACACACTACTTTTTATCTGTAATCAAATTATGAAGTTAAAATTAAATCTATTTACGAAAATGAAGAAACCAGTATGTAAACTGCCTTTGTCTCTGAAAATAACTCTTTTTGTTCTTTTCAGTTTTGCCAGCTTGTTATATGCTAGCAATAATTATGCACAGAGAACCATGTTGAACATCAGTTCTCAGACTCGGACGGTCTCTGAAGTCCTGACCGAAATTGAAAAACAGACGGATTTCACCTTTTTCTATAATAATAAGCAGGTCGATTTGAAACGTAAAGTAACCTTGAATGTCAAAAATGAGAATGTTTTTTCAGTCTTAAAGAAGCTTTTCTCCGGAACAAATACGACCTATAAAGTCTTGGATAAGAATATTATTCTTTCTGAAAAGTCTGCCATTTCTTCCGCAACGAAAGAGGTAGCCATCGTACAACAGGTAGGTCGTAGCGTAAAGGGCGTGGTGGTTGATGATAAAGGAGAGCCTGTAATAGGTGCTACGGTGATGGTCAAAGGTTCTACTAATGGAACTATTACGGATTTTGATGGAAATTTTATATTGAATGATGTCTCAAGTAATGCTTCTTTGATTGTCAGTTATGTGGGGTATGTAACTGAAACAATAAGTGTAAATGGAATATCTTCTTTCAAAATTGTGATGAAAGAGGATGCTAAAACCCTTGAAGAAGTGGTTGTTATAGGATATGGAGTAGTGAAAAAACGTGATTTGACCGGTTCTTCTGTTTCAGTTACCGGTGCAGATTTAGCGGAAGTTCCTGTTACTAATGCGGCTCAAGCGCTAGCAGGAAAAGCTGCCGGAGTGAATATTGTTTCACAGAACGGAGCTCCTGGGGCTGAAGTGAATATTACCGTTCGTGGAGGTACTTCCATTACTCAGTCTACTACACCTATCTATATTATTGATGGCTTCCAGTCGGAAGATGGTTTGAAGAATATTGATGTAAATGACATTAAGACTATTGATATTTTAAAAGATGCTTCGACAACAGCTATTTATGGAGCGCGTGGATCAAATGGTGTGGTTCTTATTACGACCAAAAGTGGAAGTAGTGGCAAGACAACTGTGAATTACAACGGCTATGTATCTGTGGATTGGTTGGGCAAGAAACTGGATTTGCTCAATCTTGAACAGTATGCCAAATATCAGTATGAATGGTGGACTCTTGCCGGAGAAATGAACCAGTATGCACGTATGTTTGGAGGGGATTATACGGATGATGGATTTTATACGGGAGCATGGTCTGATATAGAGCAAACTTATGGCGGACGTCCGGAATAGACTGGCAAGATAAGATTTTTGGTGGAAGTGCTCTTACTCAAAGCCATAATCTATCTCTTTCTACCGGAACGGAAAAAACTCAAGTATTGGTAAGCTACAATAATATGTCGCAAGACGGTATCGTAAAAAATCACGGATATTACCGTAATACGATTCGTACTAAAGTAAATTCCCAGCTATGGAAAAATGTACGTTTTGATATGAATTCTTCTTTTAATTACGCCAAAACATTAGGTGGAGGTTCTTATTCCGGATTAAAACAAGCTATTTTGCGTCCTGAAACTGGCGGAATCCTGTTTACTGATGATCAGCTTATTAATGAAGAGTTAAATACCGAATTCCGTACTTTCAGTAACGAATATGATGTGTATAACCCATTGATAACCAACGATGCTATAATAAATAGAAAACTTAGTCGTATTTTTAGTGTTAATGCCGGTGTGGACATTGATTTCTTGAAGGATTTTACATTCCGTACAGCTGGTAGTTATAATTGGGCCAAATCAAAACAACTAATTTCGATGATGGTCGTACGGCCAATGCTCAACTCAAAGGCGGACCTTATGGCAGTATTGATAATAAGGAACGATATGCTTATCAATGGACTAATACATTGAATTGGAAACATACGTTTGAGAAGCATGATTTGGGCGTTTTGTTAGGACACGAATTATATTATACAAATACATCTGGTACAGAAACTGCCTATAAGGCATTTCCCGATACTAATTTCGGTCTTAATGATATTAGTATGGCCACTCCCGATACATGGAAGTCTTCTTTAGAAGAAAATGCTTTGTTGTCTTTTTTCGGTCGTCTCAATTATACTTTTAATGACCGCTATCTTTTTACAGCAACCTTACGTGCAGACGGTTCTTCTAAATTTGCCGAGGGTAATCGTTGGGGCTATTTTCCTTCAGCAGCGGCAGCTTGGCGCGTTTCTGAAGAAGGATTCTGGAAAGATAATGCTATCGGAAATGTTGTCAATAATTTCAAATTGAGAGTAGGTTATGGAACTACCGGTAATTGTAATATTGATAATTATATGTATGCTACTGCCTATAATGCTACGGTATATCCTGTGGGCAATCAGGAAACGGCGGCTTTGGCACCTGGCAGCACAGTAGGTAATAATAACTTAAAATGGGAGAAAACCGTTTCTACGAATATCGGACTGGACTTGGGTTTGTGGGGAAACAGAGTTAACCTGACATTGGACTGGTATAACAATAAGAGCGATGATTTGCTTATGAAAGTGGCTATCCCGACATCAACCGGTTATACGCACCAATATCAGAATATCGGTTCTATCCGTAATCGCGGTCTTGAGATAGCTATAAGCAGTACGAACATCCGCAACAAACATTTTACTTGGACTACCGATTTCAATATCTCCTTCAATCGTTCCAAGGTCTTGAGAATAGACGGTGAGAATGAATATTATCAGACTAGCGTCAGTGGTGGTACCAATTCTTCTGTTCTATACCGTGCCATCGTAGGTCATTCTTTAGGTGAGATGTATGGGTATAAGACCAATGGAGTTTATACTACCGACGATTTTGTGCAGAATGGTGATAAATATGTTTTGAAAGATGGTGTTATTTATCAGAAAGGATCTGTAAAAACTCAATATAAACCGGGTGATATCAAGTATGTAAATACTACGGGGCAGACGGATGACAAGGGGACACCTGTTTATAATTCTGATGATATGACAGTCATCGGGAATGCTAATCCGGATTTTACCGGAGGTTTTAAAAATACTTTTTCTTATAAGGGCTTTGATCTTTCTGTATTTATGGTATTCTCTTATGGTAATGATATTTTTTAATATGTCTACCCAGCGTTTTGTCGGTCCATACCAACCGTACCAAAATATGCTTGCGGATGCAGCCAATCGTTTCACTCTGCTGGATCCCCGTACTGGAAAGAAGCTATGGACCTCAACCGTATAGCTGAGCTTAATCCTAATCAGCATGATCCGAACATTCTGTGGAGTATTCATAATGACAACCGCGCAGCTATTACTACTCCGCTTGATCGTTTTGTGGAAGATGGTTCTTATCTTCGCATAAGCACTATTACTTTAGGTTATACTTTCCCGAAAAAGTGGTTAAGTAAAGCTTTTATCAGTAATTTGCGTCTATATTGTACATTGAATAATCCATTCACTATTACGAATTATTCAGGTTATGATCCCGAAGTTTCTAAGGAAAGTTCTATTTTAACTCCGGGTATTGATGATTCTTCTTATCCACGTTCCAAAGGATTTGTATTTGGCATTAATCTTTCATTATAATAATAGGAGAGTTGTATTATGAAGAAAATAGTATATTATATAGCTGTTGCCTTTTTGGCGATCAATTTCAGTTCTTGTTCTGACTTTCTGGATCTTCCTTCTAAATCGAAGACAGACAGTGAAAGTGTTTTCTCTTCCATTGATAAAGCTGAGATGGCTGTTCTTGCTTGTTACACAGGTGTCTGGATGCAGGATGCTTGGTATAAGGCTCAGAATGGAACAGATGAAATGTGGTCTACTGAGAGTAATTCGAATGCTAATAATTATGCGGCCAATTATGTGCTCAATGATCAAAGTTGTCCCACAGGCATTTATACTACCTCTTATTCCAGCATTGAGCGTTGTAATTCATGCTTGAAAGGATTACGTGCAATGAGCCTTTCGGGAGAGGACGAGAGAAAGTGTCACATTTATATAGCTGAATGTCTGGCTGTTCGGGCTACTTGTTTTCTGAATTTGATTCGTTATTTTGGGGATGTACCTTATTCTACTGTTCCTGTATTGGATATGACGACTTTTTCTTCTTCCGTGTTGATCGGGATGAGATTTATGATGCATTATTGCCGATTTGCAAGAAGCTGTCGAAGTACTTCCTTGGTATAGTGAAGGATTTTTCTCTACTCCTGAGCGGATTTCCAAGAATGCTGCTTATGGATTATTGGCCCGTACAGCTCTTTATGCAGCAGGTTATGCTTTGCATTGGGATCTGAATACTTATGATAAATCTACTCTTCAGATGCGCCGTCCTTTGGATGAATCGCGTGTAAGAAAATTATATACCATTGCTGATGAAGCTTGTAAAGCAGTGATTAGTAAAGGTGAAAACAGTTTGCTTTCTAAATATGAGGATGTGTTTAGAGCCTTGAACGAGGGTGGCGTTTATAACCCTGAAGAGGTAATGTTTGAATATGCTGAGTTTGGCAATACAACCAATGGTCGTGTGGGATATACAAATGGACTTTGCATTCATGCTTCCAATGCCCTTTATGGTAAAACATTGCCTTTGCAACTGATTCATCCTACCTTTTATCTTTCTTTTGCCGATGATGATACCCGTCGGGATGTTACAGTGGGCAATTACAGTATTGATGCGGCTGGTAACGATATTGCTGTGCCTTATGGCGCTTTGAATTTGGGAAAATGGCGCTGCAATTGGAAAGCCGGTCCCCGTACGGCCACTTTGAAAACGGATGTCAATTGGCCTATACTTCGTTATTCGGATGTATTGTTAATGTACGCAGAAGCTGAAAATTACTTGAACAATGGGCCCACGGAAGCAGCTAAGGCAGCTTATGAACAAGTTCGTCTGCGTGCTTTTGCAGGAGATGCCTCTCGTATAGGTACCACACCCTCTACTTATGATACTTTTTTTAAAGCGATTGTGAAGGAACGTGCCTTTGAATTAGCTACAGAAGGATGGCGGCGTACTGATCTTATCCGGTGGAACTTGTTGGCTGAAACTTTGGCTGAAACAAAAGCAAATACCGAGAAACTGGCTATGCGTGAGGTTCCTTATAATGAGGTGAAGACTTATCGGGCATATAAAGAAGCAACTTCTACATCTTGGAAGGATCCTTTGGTAGGTCTTACTTATATAGATTTCGATCATCAGCCCACAGAAACGGAAATGAGTGAACTGGTTGCCCGGTATGGAGGCACTTGGAATTGGGTAAATATGTTTATTACTCCCAATATTGCAGGAGAAACTAATTCCGGTATAGCCGGACAATCCAAGATATTGGGTTATAAAGAAAACAATAACACGTTGCCCGCCTGGATTACCGAGTTATATCGTGGGTTTATCAAGAATCAGGCTGAACTTTATACTTTGAGCACCACAGCCATTATTGATGTTAATCCTGGGTTAACCGGTCAACAACATCCTGCTTATTAATCAATAAATTATAAACATTTCTATATAGGAAGGGGGAAGAATAGTGATGATTTTTTGTTTCTTTTCTCTTCCTATCTTATAAAAAAACAGTATGAAAATGATATGTATGGCGGTAATGCTTTTCATTACTTTGTTGTCTGCTGGAGCACAGAAAAACATTCCGGCCTCTGATATAAAAGTGGCTATGATGAAAGCTACACGTTTCATGGTAGAGAAGGTCAGCAACCGTGGTGGCTATTTATGGAATTACAGTCCTGATTTCTCCCGTTGTTGGGGGGAACTGGAAGCTAAACCAAGTATGATATGGATAGAAGCTGGTACACCTGCTATGGGAAATGTATTTTTGAATGCTTATCAATTGACTGGAGAATCTTATTACCTGAAAGCGGCACAAGCAGCGCAGATGCTCTTATCTGGGGACAGCATTCAAGTGGGGGATGGCCTTATATGTTGGACTTTTCCGGAGAAACTTCGCTTAAGCAATGGTATTCCAAAGTACAGAAAGGATATATTCATTGTGCTCAGGAACATGCTCATTATTATGGAAATTGTACTTATGATGATGCGGCTACCTACGATAGTGGAATGTTCCTTTTGCGTATGTATTTACTGACTCTGGATCCGAAGTATAAATATCCGGTAGAAAGGTGTCTTGATTTTGTTTTGGAGAGTCAGTATCCTATTGGTGGGTGGCCGCAGCGCTATCCTCTCCATTATGAATATGTGAAAGGTGATAAGGAAGACTATACTTCGTTTATTACCATTAATGATGGAGTTCATACTAACAATATTAATTTTTTATTGGCTTGTTACACTTTATTAGGTGAAACTCGGGCATTGGAGCCTCTTCAGCGGGCTATGACTTGTGTCTTGGCTTTGCAGGGAGGAAAGCCTCAGGCAGGTTGGGCTATGCAGCATAAGTTGGATCTCAATTACTCTCCAGGTCATGCCCGTGATTTTGAACCGGCAGGTTATGCGGCTACAGCTACTGCCGAGATGTGTCGCAACTTGATGCGTTTTTATCGTTGGACTGGGGATACTAAATATTTAGCCCGTATTCCGGATGCATTTGAATTTCTAGAATCTATCCGATATAACGACGCGCAAATGAAACAATTGGGTAAGTCTGTAAAACCGGGACAGATATTGTGTCCTACTTTTGTAGAAGTAGGCACTAACAGACCTCTTTACCTTCATAATGATCCAGATCATTATTGGGTGGATTATGATTATCATGGACTCATAACTCATTATAGCTCTACGCGGGCTATTGATTTGCAATCTTTAAAAGATGAGTATCAGCATTTGCTCTCTCTCTCCAAAGAGGAAGTGACAAAAGATTCTCCGTTTATAGGTCAAACGGATATTTCTGGAACTTTACTAAGTCATTTAATGCGTGGTAAAATGCAGCAAGCGGATACACAAAAGTAGATAGTCTGCTCACTATTTTGAAGAAAAAAGATTATTTACCCGGTCGTTTGCCTAGTGTTTCGAAAGAGAATCCGGGCTTCTCTAATGCTCCTCTTCCTTCTGAAGTCATTTCCATCAAGGAATATATGAATGGTATGTCTACATTTATTCAGTATCTTACTAAATAGTGTCTATGATGAGAAATAAAACATTTTTTATTGTTGTATTGGCAGCAATGCTGCTGGTTACAGCTTGTGCCGATACTGCTATTGACCGTCATGCATTGGTGATGCGTAATAACCCTCATGTTACAAAAAATTGATTCTCTTCATTCTTTGACAGTCGGAAATGGGCGGTTCGCTTTTACTGCCGATGCTACGGGATTGCAGACTTTTCCCGAATATTATAAAGAAGGCTTGTCTTTAGGTACCTATAGCGAATGGGGATGGCACAGTTTTCCTAACAAGGAGGACTATAAGATAGTTGAAACTCTACAGGATCATCCGCTTCCCGGTCATCCTCATGGGATTTATGCCGTACAATTTCCGGAAGGTCCTGAACGTAATGCCAAAGCGGCAGAGTGGTTTCGTGCCAATCCGCACCGCCTGCATTTGGGAAATATAGGATTTGACAGCTTGTTGGTGAGCGATATTACTAAAATAGACCAGACTCTCGACATGTGGAAAGGAGAACTTCATTCCCATTTCCTATGGAGAAAACTTCCGGTTACGGTAACTACTTCTTGTAATGGCGATAGTGACATTGTCTCTGCTTCTGTGTCTTCATCGGCAAAGCTGGCAGTTGGCATCCGTTTCCCTTATCCTACAGGTGAGGCAGCTGACGATGCTACTTGCTGGACAGCCGATGACTGCCACTCTACCGACATTATTCTTTCCGAACCTCAACGGGCTCTTATTCGTCGTACTGTAGATTCTACTGTCTATTATGTGGAAATCAGTTGGAGTGGTAAAGCTGTTCTTTCTCAAACAGGGAAGAACAGGTTAAAATTGACACCTTCCGATAAGCAGTGGAATTTCAATGTTGGGTTCTATAAGCACCAACTGTTAGTGCTCAGCCTGATTACAAGGCTAATCTGCTTTCGGCCAACCGTTGTTGGAGGGATTATTGGCAGACATCCGGTGTTATTGATTTTTCTTCCTGTACGGATCCCCGTGCTTCGCTTTTGGAGCGTCGGGTTGTGCTGTCTCAATATTTGCTCCGTTCGCAGGAAGCGCAAAATTACCCTCCTGCTGAAACCGGCCTGACTTATAATACATGGTATGGTAAATTTCATTTAGAAATGGTAATGTGGCACAGTTTTCATTATGCGCTTTGGAATAAAGCAGATCTTTTGGAGAAACAATTGAAATGGTATAAGACTGCCGTACCGATGGCATGTGATATTGCAGCCAGACAGGGATTTAATGGCATACGTTGGATGAAAATGACTGATCCATCTTCTAAAGAGGCACCATCGGATGTCGGCTCTTTTATTATCTGGCAACAACCCCATGTCATTTATATGTCAGAACTTATCTATCGTGCACGTCCTTCTCAAGAATTTCTTCGTGAGTATGCTGATATGGTAGAGCAGACGGCTGCTTTTATGGCTTCGTTTGTTAATTATGATTCTGATAATGATCGTTACATTATTCAGGGAGCTTGTGCGGCTAATGAATCCTATAATGAAGAGACGACCCTTAATCCTGCTTTTGAAATGGCTTATTGGCATTTTGGCTTGTCCATAGCTCAGAAATGGCGGGAGAGACTTGGGCTGCAACGTCATGCGGAGTGGGATGAAATTCTTGCTAAATTAGCTCCTCTTGCTACTAGTCCTGATGGCATTTACTTACCGGCGGAAAAGGGTAGAGGAATACCTGATTTCGTGAATGGTATTCCTGCTGAAAAATTACCGGAAATGCGGCCGGTGGATACATTAATGGCCAGCGTCCTAAAGAAGCAGACGGTTCTGTTTCTCTATCGGAAGGCGAGAAAAGCAAACGTAAGCATGATCCTTTTTATGTTACAGGAACTTCTTCTGAAAATTTGCTGGCTTACGGCATGTTGCCTGAGTCGCGGCTCATTGATCAAGAAAAAATGCAAAAGACTTTGGTGCGTGCAGCTCAAAATTGGAATTGGTCCGGAGGATCTTGGAGTTGGAATTATCCCACATTGGCAATGAATGCTACTCGCCTGTTGCAGCCTGAGATTGCTTTGCGTGCCATAACTATGGACAACCGGGAGGACTTGCTTTTACCTAGTGGTAATAATTATCGTTCGACTCGTCTTCGTTCTTATTTGCCTGGTAATGGAGGGCTGTTATTAGCTGTTTCTATGATGTGTGCCGGGTGGGACGGTTGCTCGGTCAGTAATCCGGGATTTCCCAAAGATGGTAAATGGAATGTGCGTTGGGAGGGATTACATCCTATGCCATAGGATATAAGGAAGTCGTAAAAATGAATATCTATTTACAGTGTATAAAAATTTAGGTAATGAAAATATTGTTATTTTGCTCTTTATTAGTGATGTTCGGTGCCTGTACTCATCCCGTACAGCAGATTTCAATAGACCGTAAGGCGTTAGTGAATCGGAATAATCCTCAATTTTCAGCTTTCGATTCGTTGGCTTCGCTTTCAGTAGGGAATGGCGAATTTGCATTTACAGTAGATATTACAGGATTGCAAACTTTTTCCTGACGCTTATAAAAAAGGTGTCCCTCTAGGTACGCAAAGTCAATGGGGATGGCATAGTTTTGCTAATATGGACGGTTATAGACACGAAGAAACATTGAGTGAATATGATTTTGGACGAGGACATAAGGAATTGTATGCAGTTCAATCTCAAGAAGATAAAAGACAAAAGAATGCATCTGATTGGTTTCGTGCCAACCCACATCGGTTACATTTAGGAGTGATCGGATTTGAATGGGGGGATGAGGCTGCTATTTCCGATATTACCAGAATCAGTCAGACTTTGAATTTATGGGAAGGTGAGATACTCAGTCGGTTTACTTGGAAAGGGAATGAATTTAATGTACGGACGGTTTGCCATCCGGCACAAGATATGATTTCAGCCCATATAGACAGTCACTTGCATACAGGGATAAAATTTCATTTTCCTTATCCTACAGGTATTCATACTGATAATGCATGTGATTGGGATGCCAATGATAAACACTCTACCGAGGTTCTTAAACAGGACACACAAAGCGCTGTGTTAAAGCGTACGTTGGATTCCACGGTATATTATGTAGAATTAAAATGGGAAGGCAAGGCATTATTGAAAGAAAAAGAGAAAAATTATTTCGTACTGCTTCCACAAGAAGATGCTTTTTCGTTTTCATGTGCTTTTACCGCTAATGAGCCAGATCAGCTTACTGTACTCCCTGATTTTTTTGAAGTTGAAAGTTTGGCTAAGAATCATTGGGTGAACTTTTGGGAAGAAGGTGCTGCGGTAGATTTCTCTCATTGCACGGATCCGCGTGCTAAAGAATTGGAACGTCGGGTAGTGCTTAGTCAATATTTGCTTGCTATTCAATGCGCGGGCAGTACCCCTCCGCAGGAAACAGGGCTAACTTACAATTCGTGGTTTGGGAAATATCATCTTGAAATGATTTGGTGGCATCAGGCATGGCAACCGCTTTGGGGACATTCTGAATTACTCAGCCATACTTTAGAATGGTATAAAACGGTAGAGCTATAGCAAGGGAAGTGGCTCGTCGGCAAGGCTTTGATGGAATCCGATGGATGAAAATGACTGATCCTAGTGGTGTGGAGGCACCTTCCAGTGTAGGCAGTTTTTTGATTTGGCAACAACCGCATTTTATTTATCTGGCAGAACTTCTTTATCGCTCTAACCCTGATAAGAAAGTGATAGAGAAATATAACTATCTGGTTCAAGAAACAGCTAAGTTTATGTATGCTTTTGCCACATATGATGAATTGGGAGTGCGGTTTATTTTAAAGGGAGCGATTCCAGCTCAAGAAACATTGAATGCGAGTACTACTATAAATCCTCCTTTTGAACTTTCTTATTGGTATTTTGCCATGCAGATAGCGCAGATATGGCGTGAGCGTGCAGGTGAAAAACGTAACTTGGAATGGGATGAGTTAATAGACAAACTTCTCCGCTGGCTTATAATGAGGATGGGTTGTATCTGGCTGCGGAAAATGCAATAGACACTTATAAGGATATTCGTTTTACCAGTGACCACATGGCAGTGTTGGGTGCCGTAGGTATCTTGCCTATGAATAAATTAATCCGTGAAGATTACATGAAGAATACACTTCAATGGATATGGGATAATTGGAATTGGGGAAAGACTTGGGGCTGGGATTATCCTATGACAGCAATGAATGCTACTCGATTGGGTGAGCCGGAAAAAGCGGTGGAGGCATTGCTTATGAATAAACGTACCAATACATATTTGCCGAATGGACATAATTATCAAGATCCCCGTTTACGTGTTTATTTACCTGGTAATGGTGGTTTATTAACTGCCATTGCATTAATGTGCGCTGGTTGGGATGGTTGTGAAATAGAAAATCCTGGTTTCCCGAAAAATGGAAAATGGAATGTAATGTGGGAGGGATTGTCGCCCATGCCTTAAATTGATTTGATAAAGTGGCGTACTATTGTTTATGTGCTGATGTATCAATAGGCTGTGTAATGTTTCGCATAGCTATTGGTATATTGGCACATTGGTTTATTGTTGTAAATGTGGTAATTGTTTATTGAGGCTTTTTGTATTCTGCAACATAAAAAACACCATAAATACGATAAATAATACAGGCTTTATGGACGAATTTCCATATTATTGTATCTTATTCTATGGAATCTAATTCCATTTCGTCTTATTTTTGCAATATTGAAAATAAAAACTATGAAATACAAAAAACTCATTTCTTTTCTAGCTTTCTTTTTAGCAGTTTTGTCAGTATATGGACAGAACCCTTTTGTCTTGAAATCAGGTGAACCGGTGACTATTGCTTGTGGTAATTCAGAGGAAGAAGTTGTACATACAGCTTTGAATTTGCTCAATCGTGATGTAGAGTCTGTTTTTTCTACCCGCATAATCGTTACTCCAGAAAGTAAAAAAGGAATGATTATAGTCGGAACCATCGGACAAAGTGATTTGATCGCTAAGGCAGGTGTTGATTTATCTCCTATAAAAAATAAAAAAGAAGCTTTTCTGTTGACCGTTTCTTCCACTGGTAAATTAGTTATAGCCGGCAGTGACAAGCGTGGTACTGCATACGGCGTCATGGAACTTTCACGGTTGATAGGCGTTTCTCCATGGGAGTGGTGGCAGATGCGATCCCTGCAAAGAAAGAGATTTTTCAACTACCGGCTTCTTATCGGAATATGCAGTTTCCTTCTGTAGAATATCGGGGGATTTTTATCAACGATGAGGACTGGGGGCTGACTCCTTGGAGCTGGCAGACATACGAGCCGAGCAATATGAAAGGACAAATAGGCCCGAAAACGCATGAACGTATCTTTGATTGATGCTTCGTCTGCGTGCCAATACCTTCTGGCCGGCTATGCATGGCTGTTCTGTACCTTTTTTATTTTTACACCGGGC
>ENA-OQER01000514-OQER01000514.1-human-gut-metagenome-genome-assembly--contig:-NODE-514-length-20868-cov-13.806856_pt1 | contig 20868 bp, 20 predicted proteins | sample MGYA00242797_ERZ504639 | MGnify/ENA primary metagenome ERZ504639 (study PRJEB26092, sample SAMD00036306) | human gut metagenome | host: Homo sapiens | study: EMG produced TPA metagenomics assembly of...
TGAACTTCCGTTACTTTCATAACGGCACAGACTATATCTTATCCCTCAGCTTTACCTGTTAGAGTCTGTCCACTTCCTCAGTCAATCGCTTACTGAGTACTTCCCTCAAGAGGAATAGTCGTTGAACGTTCTCCTTTTCGGAGCTTCGCTGCTGATTATCCATTTTTCAGCACTTAGGGTTTAACCTTATGCTATATATCTGATTTTTTCTGCTTTCGCCACATTCACGCTTAACTTTATTTCATGTTTACGTTGTAGTTCAGATATCTTTAGGAGTTTCCAGCAATTCAAACAGTATAGGATAGCTCTTTGTCTATCTCTACGTACATATTTCTATATACGCTGACTATTTTGTTTGCCTAACTCATGATTTAAATCACAAGTGTGCGGCTTACAATAATCAAATGTAATATCTTTAATCACACAAGAAGCAGATAATATGGAAATATCGCCATCATTTAAGCGATAAAAAGTGATATCTTTACCTTGTTCAGATAAAGTATAAACTCGCAATTGTCCTTTTTTGATGATTAAAATACCAGAACAACCTTCTTTAGTTGTATGCACAAAATTATTTTTTTTTACTTGAATTAAAGAAGCATTTTGAGAAATGATTTGTTGTTGTTTAGTAGTTAATTGTTGCCATGCAGGAAAAAGCGTATTTAATAAATTAAAATCATCATTATTTAGCATAATTTTCCCCTAAAAGATTATTAAAGTTTATAAGCAAAGGCAGATTATTAGCTAATTGATGTAAAGGTTGAGTATTTTTTTTAGTCAAAGATAAAGTAATGGCACCTTCTGTCAGCATGACCATAGTCATAGCTAGAAAATCAGCATATTCTTCCTGCAAATCCATTTTTAAAAAGCTGTTTTTATAGATAGTTTGAATTTGCTGGAAAGTACGTTCGCATTCTAGGCGGATTATTTCATTAGAAGAAAAAGTTTCTAAAGCTATTAGACTTATGGAAACATTTGGTTGAAATAAATCTTTTTCAATCTTTTGTGCAATATATATTAGATGTTGTTGCAAGCCTTCAAGTGGTGTAGAAGCTTTAGCTAATACATCTAAAATTTCTGTAGAGATTTTTTCAGCAGTTTTTTGCAAAGCTTCTTGAGCAAGTTGTTCTTTTCCTTGGGGAAAATAATAATAAAGTGAGCCTTTAGGAGCATTACTTTTTTTGAGAATTTCACTAATTCCTGTGGCATGATATCCTTGATTAGCAAATAAAGAGGAGGCTGTATCAATAAAGATATCTTTTGTATTTGTTTTCATAGGCAATTATCCTTTTGTATTAGAAGCTATAGTTTTAACATATTTTCTAGTGATAGTTAAGAAGATGATCAATGCTAAAACTTCAGCAACAGCAATTACTAAGGCTGTAGGAAGAGCTGTAGTACCACCACCAATACCTACAATAGGTGCTACGAAACCACCAGAGATTGTGGAGAAAAATCCGAGTAATGCAGAAGCACTACCAGCAACTTTCTTTTGAGTTTGCATAGCAAGTGAGAAACTAGTGGAAGCAGTGAGTGGTAATGCTGTTTGAGTTAATAGCAATAAAATAATCAATACATATATAGAAAAATCTAAAACAATTCCTACTAAAAATAATATACCAAAAATCAAACCTTGGCAAAGTCCTATAAGTAATAATTTAGAGTCAGGTATGCGACCTGTTAAAATATTAGTGATTTTACCAGCTATCATCATACCGATACCGACGAAAGCAAAAACGAGAGAAACATCTTGTGGTGTGAAATTATAAATACCTTGAAGCATGAAAGGCATGCCAGATATATAAGCGAACAAGGAACAGAAAACAAAGAATTGAATAGCACATAAGCTAGCAAAATAAGGTCTAGCACATAAACTGAAAAATACTTTAACAATGTGGCAATATCGCCTTTTAAACGTTTTTCTTCAGGAAGAGTTTCTTTGTATTTTAATAGTGATAAAAGAGTAATACCGATGCCAGCAAGAGTTAAAATAACAAAAACACTTATCCAGGAGAAGAAACGCAATAATTGACCACCGAGCACTGGCGCAATTATAGGAGCAAGACCTTGAATAATCATTACCGTAGCTAAGAATTTAGTGAGCATTGTTCCTTTATAGATATCACTGGCAATAGCACGACTGACAACTAAAGCGGAAGAAGCAGCAAAGCCACCAATAAAACGAGCAAAGATAAAAAGCTCAATAGATGGGGCAAAAATACAAGCTACAGAAGAGATAGTAAAAATTATCAAACCGAAAACAAGAGGTCTTGTTCTGCCATAAATATCACTTAATGGTCCTGCTATGACTTGCCCTATGGCAAGACCAATAAGCCAAGATGTAAGTGTTAATTGAATAATAGATGGTGTAGTTGCAAAATCAAGTGTCATTTGGGGTAATGCTGGCAAATACATATCAGTAGCAAGCGGACCTAATGAGCAGATTGAAGCTAAAAGTGTAATTAAAATATTATTTTTATTTTCGCTAATATTAGCATCTGTTTTTGACATTGTAGACATGTTTATACTCCTTTTTATAAAAATATAACAACTGGTCTATATATATAGCAAAAATAAGTAAAGTCAAAGGACTTTACTTAAAGATATTTTTTATCCATCTGCGATTATCAATTAAATGAATGATAACGAGTATAATCATAAAATAACCTAAATATAATATGCAATAGGTTTAGATAATGTTTTGGCAGTATTAAAATTTTAAAATCCATACAAATTCCAGTAAACGCAATTATGATAAAAGATATGGCTAGTAAAATAAACGTAATATGCATACGTGTTATCATTTTTGATCAACTCCTTTTCTTTATTATAACGAATAAATATTAAAATTATCTTAAGTTTTGAATTAAATATAAAAATTTTTTTATATTATTGCATTATTTTGAATTAAATGATATTATAAACCTAGATATTCGGTTGATCGATACGGGAGAGATTGCGATAGCAACGCCGAAGGTGAAAGAGGCACAAACTCTCAGGCAAAAGGACCGTATACGGACGAAACTCTGGAAAGCAATTAAATTTGCACCGAAGAAGAAAAATCTTTCAGGTACAAAAAGACAGAGCGCATGAATTTTCATGCGCTCTTTTTGTGCGAAAAAATAGAAATTAGTTTTAAATATAAAAGAATATTATAAATAAAAATAAAGTAATTATTTAATAACAGGAGCGTAGCCATGGATTTATTAACAAATTTAAAAACAGTTGACCCAGAAATACAAAAAGCAATAGACCAAGAACTTTCTCGTCAACGTGAAAAATTAGAAATGATTGCTTCAGAAAATATCGTTAGCACAGCCGTTATGCAAGCTCAAGGAAGTATACTTACAAATAAATATGCAGAAGGTTATCCAGGCAAACGCTATTATGGTGGTTGTGAATATGTTGATATTGTAGAGCAATTAGCTATAGATCGTGCTAAAAAATTATTTGGTGCAGAATATGCAAATGTACAACCACATTCTGGAGCACAAGCAAATACAGCAGTATATTTTGCTTTGTTACAGCCAGGAGATACTATTTTAGGTATGAACCTTACAGACGGTGGTCATTTAACACATGGTAGCCCTGTAAATATTTCTGGTAAATATTTTAAAATTATTCCTTATGGTGTGGATAAAGAAACTGAACGCATCGATTATGATGAATTAGAAAGATTAGCGAAAGAACATCAACCAAAATTAATCGTTGGTGGAGCTAGTGCTTATTCTAGAGTTATCGATTTTGAACGCATGGCACAGATTGCAAAATCTGTAGGTGCATATTTCATGGTAGATATGGCACATATTGCAGGTTTAGTAGCAGCAGGACTTCATCCAAGCCCAGTGCCATATGCAGATGTAGTAACAACAACTACACATAAAACACTTAGGGGACCTCGTGGTGGTTTAATCCTCTGTCGTGATGCAGAATTTGGCAAACAATTCAATAAAGCAATTTTCCCTGGTATTCAAGGTGGCCCATTGATGCACGTAGTGGCAGCAAAAGCAGTAGCATTTAAAGAAGCGCTAAGTGATGAATTTAAAGTTTATCAACAACAAGTTTTAGATAATGCAAAAGCCCTAGCAGATGAACTTGTGAAAAAAGGATTTAGAATTGTATCAGGTGGTACAGATAATCATTTAATGCTGGTAGATTTGCGCTCTAAAAATATCACAGGAAAAGAAGCACAATTCTTGTTAGATGAAATAGGTATCACAGCAAATAGAAACACAATTCCATTTGAACCACTAAGCCCATTTGTAACAAGTGGTATTCGCCTAGGAACACCAGCACTTACAACTAGAGGATTAAAAGAAGAAGATATCCGTAAGGTAGCAGATATCATTGCTGATGTTATCGAAAATCGTGAAGATAGCGCTGTTATTGAAGCAGCAAAAGCAAAAGTTCAAGCTATTTGTAAGAAATTCCCATTATATGAAGCTTAAAATATCGGTTTATCAGTTGGACAATTAAGTATATAAAAACATCAAATTTTAGTGTCGGTAATAATTACAAGGAGGGAATGTATATGGATTTATTAAAAACACCATTATATGAAGAACATCTTAAATGTCATGGTAAAATGGTGGAATTTGCAGGGTACAGTTTGCCTGTTCAATATGCTACAGGAGTAATTAAAGAACATTTAGCAGTGCGTACAGCTTGTGGCTTATTTGATGTATCACATATGGGCGAAATAATTTGTGAAGGTGAAGATGCTCTAGCAAATATAAATATGTTATTATCCAATAATTATACAGATTTAGATATTAATCATGCTCGCTATAGTCCAATGTGCAACGAACAAGGTGGCGTAGTTGATGATTTAATCGTATATAACAGCATGAACATAAATATTTTTATTGTAGTCAATGCTGCTAATAAAAGATAAAGATTTTGCATGGATGAAAGCACATGCTTTTGGTGATGTAAAATTTAGTGATGTTTCAGCAGAATATGCTCAGTTAGCATTACAAGGTCCAAAAAGTGAACATATTTTAGCTCAAGTTACTGATGAAAAAAATATTCCACAAAAATATTACACTTGTATTTTTGACGCTAAGATTGATGATATTGATTGCATTATTTCTCGCACAGGATATACAGGCAAGATGGCTTTGAAATTTATGTAGCTAGTAAATATGCTCCGGCCATTTGGAATTTATTGTTGGAAAATGGCAAAGAAGATGGCTTAATCCCTTGTGGTTTAGGTGCAAGAGATACTTTGCGTTTAGAAGCTGCAATGCCACTTTATGGTCATGAAATGAATGATGAAATTTCTCCAAAAGAAGCAGGCTTAGGCATTTTTGTAAAAATGGATAAACCAGATTTTATCGGTAAGAGTGCATTAGAACAAAAAGGTGCACCAACTAGACGTCGTGTAGGCTTGAAAGTTACAGGAAAAGGAATTATTAGAGAAGCACAAGATGTTTATATTGATGGAGAAAAAATCGGTATTACTACATCAGGTACACATTGTCCATATTTAAAACAGGCAGTGGCTTTAGCTATTGTAGATGTAGCACATAAAGATGTAGGTACAAAAGTACAAGTTGATGTACGTGGTCGTATGGTTGAAGCGGAAATCGTTAAATTACCATTTATAAAAGAAGTAAATAAAGAGAAAATAAATTTATAAATTTTTAGGAGGAATAAATTATGAACTTTCCAGAAGAATTATTATATGTAAAATCTCATGAATGGGTACAAAAACAAGAAGATGGAACTTATTTAATCGGTATTACAGATTATGCTCAAGATGCACTCGGTGATTTAGTTTTTGTTAATTTACCAGAAGAAGGCGATGAAGTAGTTAAAGGTGAAACTTTTGCTGATGTAGAGTCTGTAAAAGCTGTATCTGATGTATTTTCTCCTGTTAGTGCTACTATTGAAGCTGTTAATGAAGAATTAGCTGATGACCCAGCACTTATTAATAGTGATCCTTATGGTGCATGGTTTATCAAAGTTAGCAATTTAACTGATCATGAAGATTTATTAAGTGCCAAAGAATATGAAAAATATGTACAAACTCTCGATTAAATAATTATTGAGGTGATTTTATGGGAACATATGTAGTCAATAGTAAAAAAGAACAGCAGGAATTATTAACTAGATGTGGTCTTAATTCTTTCGTGGATTTATATAAAGATATTCCCGAAGAAGTATTATTAAAAGATGGCTTGAATTTACCAAAAGGATTGGCTGAACTTGAAGTTAAAAGAAAATTTGAAGATTTAGCTGATAAAAATAAAGTTTATAAGCATATATTCCGTGGAGCTGGTGCGTATAATCATTACATTCCATCAGTGGTAAAAGCTATTGTAAGTAAAGAAGAATTTGTAACAGCATATACACCATATCAGGCGGAAATAAGTCAGGGAATATTACAAGCTATATTTGAATTTCAGACTATGATTTGCGAATTGACTGGTATGCAAATAGCAAATGCTTCTGTTTATGATGGAGCAACGGCAGCAGCAGAAGCAACAGCTATGTGTTATGAACGCAAAAAAGCTAATACTGTTTATGTATCAGCAACTACTAATCCACAAGTGATAGAAGTTATTAAAACGTATAGTTTTGGTCATGATATAAAAGTTGAATTAGTGCCAGAAAAAAATGGCGTTACTGATATCGAAGCACTAAAAACAATGATAGATAATGAAGCCAGTTGTTTTTATGTGCAACAGCCAAATTATCTTGGTAATATTGAAGACCTTGTAGCACTTGGTGAAGTAGTGCATAAGGTAAAGGCAAAATATATTGTAGGCGCTAATCCGATAGCTTTGGCAGTATTACAAACTCCAGCACAAGCAGGTGCTGATATTGTAGTAGGAGAAGCTCAGCCACTTGGTTTACCACTTGGTTTTGGCGGTCCATATTTAGGATTTATGGCGACTACTGATAAAATGATGCGTAAATTGCCAGGCAGATTAGTTGGTCAAACTGTTGATGTTGATGGAAAAAGAGCTTTCGTACTTACATTGCAGGCAAGAGAACAACATATTCGCAGAGAAAAAGCTAGCTCTAATATCTGTTCTAATCAGCAGTGGTGTGCATTAGTAGCTTCAATTTATCTTGCAACTATGGGGGCTAAAGGTTTAGTTGAAGTTGCAGAACAATCAGTAGCCAAAGCTCATTATTTAGCAGAAGAATTGTCAAAAGCAGGTCTGACTTTAAAATATCAGCAACCATATTTCCATGAATTTGTTACTGTTTCTGCTAAAAATACACAAGATATTATGGATAAATTAGCTAAAAATAATATTTTAGGTGGATTGCCACTAAATGAACGAGAAATATTATGGTGTGCTACAGAAATGAATACTAAAGAAGAAATTGATAAATTAGTTGAATTAGTAAAGGCGGTGTAGATATGAATTTAATTTTTGAACAAAGTACACAAAATCATCAATGTAGTATTTTACCGCCTTGTGATGTTCCCAAAGTAGAATTGCCTACAAAACGTCAAGAGACTTTGAATTTACCAGAGCTGTCTGAAAATGAAATCAGTCGTCATTATACGCAATTAGCAGAAAATGTACATGGCGTAAATAATGGTTTTTATCCTTTAGGTTCTTGCACTATGAAATATAATCCTAAAATTGATGAAGAAGTAGCAAGTTTCAAAGGTTTTACTAATATTCACCCATTGCAAGATACAAAAACTGTACAAGGTGCATTAGAAGCGATTTCTTTGGCTAATGATTATTTATGTGAAATAACTGGTATGGATAAAATGACTTTCCAACCAGCAGCTGGCGCGCATGGTGAATTTTCCGGATTATTATTAATCAAAGCGTATCATAAGAGCAGAAATGATGAAAAACGTCATAAAATAATTGTTCCTGATTCTGCACATGGCACAAATCCAGCAAGTGCTTCTATGGTAAATTATGATGTTATTTCTGTTCCATCATCTAGTGATGGTTGTGTTGATATAGAAGCATTGAAAGCTGTATTGTCTAAAGAAGGCGAAAATATTGCAGGCTTGATGTTAACTAATCCAAATACAGTTGGTATTTTTGATAAAAATATCTTAGAAATTACAAAATTGATACATGATGTAGGCGGATTATGCTATTATGATGGGGCAAATTTAAATGCTGTAATGGGTTGGGCTCGTCCAGGTGATATGGGCTTTGATGTAGTACATCTTAATTTGCATAAAACTTTTGCTACTCCACATGGTGGCGGAGGCCCAGGAAGTGGCCCTATTGGTTGTAAAGCATTTTTACAAGAATTTTTACCAGGATATCAAGTAGTGCAAAAAGATGACTATTTTGATTTAATACGCTATGAAAAATCATATGGTATGGTAAAAGAATTTTATGGTCATTTCCTCGTAGTATTGAAAGCATTAGCTTATATTATGACTTTAGGTAAAGAAGGCATCAGTGAAGCTTCGGCAAATGCTGTACTCAATGCTAATTATATGAAACAAGAACTTTCAGATACTTTTAATATGGCTTATGATGGCATTTGTATGCACGAATTTGTAATGAGCTTAGAACAATTGAAGCATGATTATAATGTATCTGCTTTAGATGTAGCAAAAGCTATGTTAGATTATGGAATTCATCCACCAACAATGTATTTCCCATTGATTGTGCATGAAGCATTGATGGTAGAACCTACAGAAACAGAAGGTAAGGCACAGATGGACGAAGCGATTAAAATTTATAAAGAAATTTATAAAACTGCGATAGAAAATCCAGATATTATGCATGAAATGCCACTTAATACTGTAGTGCGCCGTTTAGATGAAGTTTTAGCTGCAAGAAAACCAATATTACGCTATCAGGCAGAGTGATTAATTATGATAAATAGTATAAAAATTGTAAGAGGTGATGGCTTTAATCCCTATTATAATTTAGCTCAAGAAGAATATTTGACTACTACTGTAAATAAAGGTGAATTGATAATTTATCTATGGCAAAATAAACATACTATTGTGATTGGCAGAAATCAAAATGCTTGGCAAGAATGTCATGTAGAAAAGTTTATCCAAGATGGTGGAAAAATAGCTCGCCGTTTATCTGGTGGCGGTGCTGTCTATCATGATTTGGGAAATTTGAATTTCACTTTTTGTGTGAGAAAAGAAGATTATGATATAGATAGACAATTATCCGTTATTTTGACGGCTGTACAAGCTTTAGGAATTAAAGCAGAAAAAACAGGTCGCAATGATATAACTATTGAGCAAAAGAAGTTTTCTGGAAATGCTTTTTATAAACAAGGAGATTTTTGTTATCATCATGGGACTTTATTACTATCGGTAGATAGTGAACAAATGCTGAAATTCTTAAATGTAGATAAAGCTAAATTACAATCAAAAGGCGTAGATTCTGTAAAATCACGTGTAACAAATTTAAAAGAATATAATGCTGATATTACAGTAGAGTCAATGTGTAAGCAGATAAAAATATCCGCAGAGAAAATTTATAATTGCTTAGCTGTGGATTATGTGATTAATTCTGTTGATAAATTAAAGATAAATGAATTAATGCAAAAATTTAGCGACTGGGATTGGATTTTTGGACGGAAAATACAATTTACAAATCATTTGCAAAGACGTTTCTCATGGGGAAATGTGGAATTTTATATTTATGTAGATAAAGGTAGAGTCAAGGATATAGAGATATATTCTGACGCTATGGAGCAAAATTTTATTTTATCATTGAAAGAAGCATTAAAAGATTGTTTGTATATAAAAAGAAATATAATTGAGCGGATAGAAAATTTAACTGAAGATAAAATTATGAGTAAAGATTTAATAACTTTAATTCAAGATGATTTGTAAATTATAAAGGTGTGGTGATTTATGGAAAATTTTGATTTAGCAATAATTGGGGCAGGTCCAGCAGGATATGAAGCAGCAGTTTTTGCTGCTAAACAAGGATTGAAAACAGCTCTAATTGAAAAATCAGAGCTTGGTGGAACTTGTTTGAATAATGGTTGTATACCCACAAAAACATTATTGCATACGGCTGATTTATATCGTGAGATGACTAATCAAGCGGACATAATAGGATTAGATTATCAAGCATTATCCTTTGATATGAAAAATGCAATTGCATAAGCAAGATGTGATACAAAAACTTCGTGAAGGCATAGCTAAATTGATGAAAATACATAAAGTAACGATAATCAAAGGCTGTGCTAAGATTGTTGGCGAACATGAGATAGCAATTCAAAGTGATGAAAAAGTAGAAAATATTGAAGCTAAAAATATTTTAATCGCCACGGGTTCAGTGCCAGCTATGCCCCCAATAAAAGGTGCTGAATTGACTATAAATAGCGATGAATTATTAAATGATGAAAATGTATATGAGCAAATAGCTATTATTGGCGGTGGCGTTATTGGTATTGAATTTGCTTTTTTATATGCTTCCTTAGGAAAAAGAGTCATTATTTTAGAAGCATTAGATAGAATTTTAGCTAATATGGATAAAGAATTTGCACAAAGTTTAAAAATGTTATTGAGTAAACGCAATGTGGAAATTCAAACAAAAGCATTAGTCCAAGAAATAAGTTATAACGAAGGAACAAAGAAATATAATTGTAAGTATCTACAAAAAGATGCAGAATATATCATATCAGCAGATAAAGTATTGATGGCTGTAGGTAGAAGAGCATATACTCAAAATCTTTTTGCTGATAATCTATCAATAGAAACTGATAGAGGTAAGATAAAAGTAAATGAAAATTACCAAACAAATATAGAAAATATCTATGCTAGTGGAGATGTTATTGGTGGTATACAATTAGCTCATGTTGCTACAGCAGAAGCAATAAATGCAGTTTGTCATATGTTAGGCAGAGCGCCAATTTACAATATGAAATTAATACCTAGTTGTATTTATACTAATCCAGAAATCGCCTCTGTAGGTATGACTCTTGATGAAGCGAAAGCTCAAGGAATTAATGTAAAAACTATAAAATATCCTATGGGTGCTAATGGAAAAACTGTATTATCCTTACAAGAGAGAGGTTTTATAAAAATAATAGTGGATAAAGAAACTGATTGTATTTTGGGAGCACAAATGATGTGTGCTCATGCTACAGATATGATTAGTCAATTTACACAAGCTATTCAACAAGAATTAACGCTAGTAGACCTACAGAAAATAATATTCCCACACCCAACATTTAATGAAGCTATTGGTAAAGCTGTAGAATAATAAAAAAGCTGATGTAATTTAATTTACATCAGCTTTTTATTTATAAATTATCTAAGAAATTTTTTATGCGAGCAAGAGCACCGCTTATATTATCTACAGAAGTAGCATAAGAAGCTCTGATAAATCCTTTACCACATTCACCAAAAGCAGTGCCAGGAACTACTGCTACATGTTGACGGAGAAGTAATTGTTCAGCGAATTCTTCAGAAGAAAGACCAGTGCTAGAAATATCAGGGAAAATATAAAATGCTCCTTTAGGTTCAAAGCATTTTAATCCCATGCTAGTAAAGCCTTCATAGATTAAACGACGACGGCGGTCGTTATTCAGCTACCATTTTTCATATGTTTTTGACCATTGCGAATTGCTTCAAGTCCAGCTATTTGAGCTGTTATTGGTGCACAAATCATAGTGTATTGATGAATTTTATTCATAGCATCAATTACAGGTTTTGGTGCTAAGGCATAACCAAGGCGCCAGCCTGTCATAGCATATGCTTTAGAAAAACCGTTTAAAATAATACTGCGTTCTTTCATATCAGGTAAAGCAGAAAAACAAATATGTTTACGTTCGCCATAAGTTAAATCGCCATAAATTTCATCGGATATGACAATTAAATTATGTTTTTGGGCAAAATTAGCAATAGCGAGTAATTCATCATATTCTAAAATTGTTCCTGTTGGATTGTTAGGATAGCCGATTAATAATGCTTTTGTCTTTGGCGTAATATGTTTTTCTAAATCTTCAGGAGTTACTTTAAATTCATTTTCTGATTTAGTAGGTACAGCAATAGCTTTAGCACCAACTAAAGTAGCACAAGCTGCATAAGATACATAGCATGGCTCTGGAATTAAAATTTCATCATTAGGATTTAAAATAGCGCGCATAGCAAGGTCAACAGCTTCACTAACACCAACTGTGATGAGTACTTCATCATTAGGATTGTATTTTACTTGAAAATCTCTTTCGTACATATGTGTGATGGCATGACGTAATTCATAAAGACCTTTATTGCTCGTATATGCTGTATATCCACGTTCTAAGCCATAGATACAGCTTTCGCGAATAGTCCAAGGTGTTACAAAGTCAGGTTCACCGATACCAAGACTGATGACATCTTCCATAGTGGAAGCAATATCAAAAAAACGGCGAATACCGGATTGTTTTGTATGTTGTACAGTAGTTGCTAAATTTTTATTCCAATCAATCATGGTGATACCACCAATCTATGGTCAGTTTCTTTATCATCAATGATAATACCATCTTTTTTATAAGGCTTGAGCATAAAATGACTGCGTGTAGAAGTAACGCCTTCGATTGTAGAAAGACGACGAGCGACAAAGTCAGCTACATTTTTTAAAGATTTTCCTTCAATGATAACTAATAAATCAAAGCTACCAGACATTAGATAAACAGTTTTTACTTCATCAAAACGATAAATTCTTTCGGCGATAGCATCAAAACCAAATTCACGCTGTGGAGTAACATTGACTTCAATCATAGCAGAAACGCTATCATCTCCGTATTTTTCCCAGTCAATCATAGTGTTGTAGCCAAGAATAATTTTTTCTTTTTCTAGCTTTTTCATTTGTTCTTCTATTTCATATTCAGAACGACCAAGCATAGTAGCAAGTTCTTTGATTGAACGACGTCCATCATGTTCTAGTAATTCTAATAATTCACGCATAAAATCACTTCCTTAGTAAGTTTAATGAATAGTAATTTAGTAATCTTTATTTTAGCGAAAAAACAAAGACCCTCGTCCAATAAAGGACGAGGGTCTTCTCCCGTGGTACCACCTTAGTTAGCAAATAGCTCACTTAATGCCGATATCGCTGGCATAGCGCCTAGTTTTGCTAGGTGCTCACGGGTAGCTTTCTAATTTTATCGCTTGATAGCTCGCACCAACCGCTATTTCTCTGAAAGTCAACAAAATTATACTTTTCCGCTCATTGCATTTTATATATGTGTAATAATGTTAACATAAAATTAGAATAAAAATCAAGTGTTAGATGAATAAATGTAAAATTAAATATACAATAGCAGATAAAATTGCAGTACATGGAATTGTCATAAGCCAAGCGACAAGCATTTGACGAGCAACGTCCCAATGTACAGCTTTAACACGTTGGGCAGCACCTACACCCATAATAGAACCAGAAACTACATGCGTAGTAGATACTGGTAAATGTAGAAGTGTAGCGCCAAAGATTACTACAGCTGAGTTTAAATCAGCAGAAAAACCATGAACAGGTTGCATGCGGAAGATTTTCCCGCCAACAGTTCTGATGATTTTCCAACCACCAAAAGAAGTACCGAGAGCCATAGCAAAAGCACATGATATTTTTACAAAAGTAGGTACTTCTAAAGCACCGATATAGCCACCGCTTAAAAGAGCAAGTGTGATAATCCCCATGGATTTTTGTGCGTCATTAGAACCATGAGCAAATGCCATTAAAGCAGCAGATATTACTTGGAGACGATTGCAATTATCATTGACAGTAGCTGGTCTCAGGGAATGACAGATAGCAAAAATAATATGTAGTATAATCCAACCAATTGCCATGGCAGCAAGAGGAGAAAGTACTAAAGATAAAAATATTTTTAAAATACCATAGCCATTTAATCCCATAAAGCCAACGGAGATGATTACAGCACCAATGATACCACCAACTAAAGCATGAGAAGAACTACTTGGCATACCAAACCACCATGTTATTAAATTCCAAATAATAGCACCAGCTAAAGCAGCGATAATGATGACTTCATTTACCATAGAAGCAGATTGAACTATATCGCCACCGATGGTTTTGGCAACGCCTGTACTAATCATAGCACCAGCAAAATTTAAAATGGCAGACATAATGATAGCTACTGCTGGAGAGACTGCACGAGTTGATACGCATGTAGCGATTGCATTTGCTGTATCGTGGAAACCATTTACAAAGTCGAAAATAAGAGCTAAGGCAATAACAATAAAAATTAAGATAGAAGCTTGCTCAAGCATACTTCATAACAACTCCTTTTAATGTGTCAGAAATATGTTTTGTCTGATCAAGTGTATCTTCAAGGCATTGAAGAATATCTTTCCATTTTACAAGCGTAATAGGGTCTTTTTCAGTTTTGAATAATGAAGACATTTCACTGCGATAGAGTGTATCTCCTTGACTTTCATAAGTTAAAATGCGATTAGTGCATTCAAGAATTTCATTATGATTTTTACGAATATCTTTTAATAATGCTGTAGCTTTTACTAATTCTTCTGTAGCTTGAATTAAAAGCTTAGACAATTTTGCAGGGCCGTCTGTTTTTGGTTGACCTGCTTCGTACATGATGACACGTTCAAGGCTACCATGAATATTATCAACACCATCATCTAAACCATAAGAAAGAGCGAAAATATCTTCACGGTCAATTGGAGTGATGAATACTTGATTTAACTTTTGTACAGTTTCTGCTGTAACTAAATCAGCTTGTTTTTCAACAGTTTTTATTTCTTCCATTTTGGTTTGAGCTGTATCGTAATTAATTATTACATCATACATTATTTTGGAACCTTGGTTAAAATATTTAGCATGTTGATTGAGCATATCAAAAAATTCATAGTGTTTGTTTCCGATATCAAACATAAAATAATCCTCCTGAAGTTTTTTATTGGAATTTCATACTGAAAATAAGTATAAAAGCCTAATAAGAAGAATAAATATATTTTTGGTAAAATCTATGTAAAATAAGTGCGATAAATGATGAGTAAAAAATGTTTTTATTTGATATATTTTGAGTGAAAAATATGGATAAAATAGCTTTTCTTTCTTAGAAATAATGGACATCATAAGTTTTCTAAGGTACAATAGAGATGAGTTTTTTTCTTAATGTACAGGAGGAATAAAATTGTCAGTTAGAAGATTGTATGTTGAAAAACGCCAAGGTTTTGATATTCCCGCTCAAAAACTCTTTGCAGATTTAAAAGAGTTATTTGCTATTGAGGGAATAGAACAAGTAAGAGTTATTCGTCGATATGATATCGAAGGATTAACTGATGAAGAATATACACAGACAAAACCAGTTGTATTTTATGAACCACCAGTAGATGTAATCTATGAAGAAGAATTACCAGAGTTTGCAAATGCACGTGTATTTGCTATTGAAGCACTTCCAGGACAGTTTGACCAAACAGCTGATTCAGCTGCACAATGTGTACAGCTTGTTACACAAAAAGAACGTCCTGTTATTCGCAGTGCAAGAGTAATTGTTTTAGTTGGTGAAATTGATGATGAAACTTTTGCCAAAATAAAAAATTACTGCATCAATGCTGTAGAAACAAGAGAAGCTTCTTTTGAAAAGCCAGAAACACTTGCTATGACTATGGAAGAACCTGCTGATGTAAAAATACTAACTGGTTTTATTTCTATGAATGATAGCCAGCTTATGGATTTACGCAGTGAAATGGGCTTGGCTATGAGTGATGAAGATTTGAAATTCTGCCAGGAATATTTTGCTAAAGAAGAAAATCGTGATCCTAGCATTACTGAAATTCGTGTTATTGATACTTACTGGTCTGACCATTGTCGTCATACTACATTCACAACAGCTATCGACAATGTTTCTATTGAAGAAGGTAAATATAAAGATACAATTAAAAATGCTTATGAATTGTATTTAAATGATCGTGAAGTATTAGGCAGAACTCATAAAGATGTTACTTTAATGGACATCGCTGTAATGGGTATGCGTAAACTTCGCGAAGAAGGTAAATTACAAGATTTAGATGTATCTGAAGAAATCAATGCTTGTAGCATTGTTGTAAAAGCCAATATTGATGGAAAACAAGAAGATTGGCTTGTAATGTTTAAAAACGAAACTCACAATCATCCTACTGAAATTGAACCATTTGGTGGTGCGGCAACTTGTCTTGGCGGTGCTATCCGTGACCCACTTTCTGGTCGTTCTTATGTATATCAAGCTATGCGTGTAACAGGTAGTGCTGACCCTCGTCGTAGTCTTGAAGAAACAATTAAAGGTAAATTACCACAGCGTAAAATTACTCGTGGTGCAGCACATGGTTATAGTTCTTATGGTAACCAGATTGGTTTGGCTACTGGACAAGTTCATGAAATTTATCATGAAGGTTATGCAGCAAAACGTCTTGAAATCGGTGCTGTAGTAGCTGCTGCTCCAAAAGAAAATGTACTTCGTTTTGAACCACAACCAGGTGATGTAGTTATTTTAGTCGGCGGACGTACTGGTCGTGATGGTATCGGCGGTGCAACAGGTTCTTCTAAAGAACATACTTTAGAATCTTTGACTCAGTGCGGTGCAGAAGTACAAAAAGGTAATCCTCCAACTGAACGTAAATTACAAAGATTATTTAGAAATCCAGAAGTTAGTCGTTTAATCAAACGTTGTAATGACTTTGGTGCAGGCGGTGTAGCTGTAGCTATTGGTGAATTAACTGATGGTCTTGTAATTGAACTTGATAAAGTTAAGAAAAAATATGATGGTCTTGATGGAACAGAACTTGCTATTTCTGAATCTCAGGAACGTATGGCAGTTGTTGTAGATGCTAAAGATGCAGATAAATTCATAGCTGAATCTGCAAAAGAAAATCTTGAAGCAACACTTGTGGCAACTGTAACTAAAGAACCTCGTCTTGTTATGAATTGGCGTGGTAATGATATCGTTAGCATTAAACGTTCTTTCCTTCAGACAAACGGTGTAAAACAGCATACTGATGCTGTAGTGAAAATGCCAGAAGGCGAAACATATTTTGAACAAGCAAAACAAGTAGAAGGCTCAGTAAAAGATGCTTGGCTTAATACTTTAAAAGATTTAAATGTATGCAGTCAGAAAGGTTTAAGTGAACAATTCGACTCTACAATCGGTGCTAATACTGTGCTTATGCCATTTGGTGGTAAACGTCAAATGACACCAGCAGAAGGTATGGTAGCTACATTACCATTATTAGAAGGTTCTACAAATACAGCTACTGCTATGACATTTGGTTTCAATCCATATCTCATGAGCTGGAGCCCATTCCATGGTGCAGTATATTCTATTGTAGAAGCTATTACAAAAATCGTAGCTATCGGCGGTGATTATGCAAAAGTTCGCTTAACTCTCCAAGAATATTTTGAAAGCCTTGGCAAAGATAGCGAAAAATGGGGTAAACCATTTGCTGCACTTTTAGGTGCATTATGGGCACAGCATAAATTCGGTACAGCTGCTATTGGCGGTAAAGACTCCATGTCTGGTACATTTATGGATATGACAGTACCACCTTCTTTAATCGCTTTTGCTCTTGATATGGTAGAAGCAGATAAAGTTGTATCTCCTGAATTTAAACAAGCAGGACATAAAGTTATCGTAGTTAAAGCAACTCGTGATGAATTCGAAATGCCAGTTATTGATACATTGACTGCTAACTTCAATAAAGTTTATGAATTAATTCATGCAGGTAAAGTTGCAAGTGCAAAAACTGTAGGTGTTGGCGGTATTGCTAGTGCAATCAGCAAAATGACACTTGGCGAACAACTCGGTTTTGCTTTTGCTGATGGCTTTGATACAAAAGAATTATTCGCTTGCGATTATGGTACAATCATTCTTGAATTAAATGAAGATGTAGATTTAAATGAATTTGTAGGTGCATATGAACTTGGTAGCGTAATTGCAGACAAAGCAATTATCTGTGGCGATGTAAAAATTTCTCTTGATGAAATTGAAACAGCATATACTCAGCCACTTGAACAGATTTTCCCAACTCATGTACGTAAATCTACTGGTGAAACAAAACAAAGTGAGCTTTATACAGCAACTAGCATTGCTAAAGCTCCAACTTCTTTTGCTAAACCAAGAATTTTCATTCCAGTATTCCCAGGTACAAACTGTGAATATGATACTGCTAAAGCATTTAATCGTGCAGGTGGTCAAGCTGAAACTCTCGTTATTAAAAACTTGACTCCTTCCATGGTTGAAGAATCCGTTGAAGCTATTGTAAAAGGCATTGAAAAATCTCAGATTATCATGCTTCCAGGTGGTTTCAGTGGTGGGGACGAACCAGATGGTTCTGGTAAATTCATTGCTGCTATGTTTAGAAATCCACGTATTACAGAAGCTGTTCGCGATTTACTCAAAAACCGTGATGGTTTAATGCTCGGTATCTGCAATGGTTTCCAAGCTCTCATCAAATTAGGTCTTGTACCATTTGGTGATATTCAAGAATTAACACCAGAAAATCCAACACTCACATACAATGAAATTGGTCGTCACGTATCTTGCATGGTAGAAACAAAAGTTGTATCTAATCTCTCTCCATGGTTTAATAACGTAAAAGTAGGAGATATTCATACTATTGCTGTTTCTCATGGTGAAGGTCGCTTCTGTGCAAGTCCAGAAGTTTTAGCTCAGTTAAAAGCTAATGGTCAGATTGCAACTCAATATGTAAATGCAAATGGCGATACTTCTATGGATATCGAAGTAAATCCAAATGGTTCTGTATGGGCTATCGAAGGTATCACAAGTCCAGATGGACGTATTTTAGGTAAAATGGGACACTCCGAACGTATTGGCAAATATGTAGCGAAAAATGTTCCAGGTGCAAAAGACCAAAAATTATTTGAAGCTGGCGTAGCTTACTTTAAATAAAAAATAATAGATATAAAAATAGACAGGGTATATATTACCTTGTCTATTTTTTTAGGAGATGAAAAGATGAGAAAAATATTATTTATTTTTACTATATGTTTAGTATATAGTTTTTCAAATATATGTTTAGCACATTGGTTGCCTAAATCTGAATTATTTGTTGGTGGGGTAGGTCCAGGTTGTACATTAGAATATGTTGCTAGTGTTTATGGTCAACCTAAAGAAAAGAGATGGTTTAATTCTGATGGTGTAAGGGGTGTTACATATATATATTCTCCATATTTTTCTATTACAGGTAGAACAGGCTCAAGAGATCCTAGACCTGAATCAGAGCTTATTGTTGTGGGCTATACTTTGAAAAATAATTCATTATCAACACAATCTGGATTAACGGTAGGTATACCGTATGAAACAGTAGCTGGTATGTATGGAACAGTGAAAAAAGAATATGATTCTTATCGTAATAAATTTTATTATTCTTATGATTGGGATGATGAAAAACGACATTATTTTCAACCAGTAATGTGTTTTTTGTTGATAAAAATAATATTATTACAGAAATTTATGTAGGAACTGATTGGTAATTATTTTATACTATTTATATAATTAGTTATAAAATAAATATAGAAATAAAAAACCTCGAGTGTAGTTAAAAACTTCTCGAGGTTTTTATATTTTAATTTTAAATTTTAGAGAATACTAGTATTTGGAATTTCGCTATCATCTAATTTTCCTTTTAAATCATTATCTGTCATAGCACAAACAGCAGAGTCTGACCAAACATTTTCAGCTGTTTCAATCATATCGATGATGGTATAAATTGGTAAGATGATACCAAGTAAACCGATTGGAGCACCGATAGAGGACATAAGAGATAAAGTCAAGAAATAGCAACCCATAGGAACGCCTGCATTACCAACAGCGGCAATAACGGATATAAATAACCATGTAATCATAGTAGTCATGGATAATTCAAAACCAGCATTTTGCATTACGAATAAAGAGGTTACTAAGATAAATGCGGCACAACCATTCATATTGATAGTTGTACAATTGGTAAGACGAAACGAGAAACTTTTGGATTGGCTTTTAAATTTTGTTCTGCACAAGCAAGTGTTACAGGCAAAGTTCCGGCAGAGCTTTTTGTAAATAAAGCTACAGCAAGAGCAGGAGCCATTTTGCGGAAAACTTTAACTGGGTTTAAACCACGAAGAAGCATGATTAAAGGTAAGATGATAAAGAACTGAATAGCATTACCACCGATTACTACAGCAGTATATTTTCCTAAAGCGCCAACAATAACACCAGCTTCAATTTGAGCTGATAATTGACCTGCAAAAGCGATGATACCAAGTGGTAAAACATAAAGTAATGCACGAATAAGTGTGAAAGATAATTCTTGTAAACCGTTGATTACTTTTAATAATTGTTCACGATTATCTGTTTTTGGCATGAAGGCTAAAGCTAGACCAACAGCCGCAGATATCAACATAACAGATAAAACATTACCAGTTAAAAATGGCTGTAGAACATTATTTGGAATTACAGATAAGAAGTGGTCATAATAAGAAAGTGCGCCTAATTTTTGCATAGGTACAGCTTCTTGACCGGCATTGATAATATCCATAGGAAGATTTCCTGGAGAAATCCATAAATAAAGACAAAGACTCGTTGCTGCTGCACAGATTGTAGTGAATAAAGTATAAAATAGTGCATGAGAAAAGATACGACTTGTATCTTTATTATTACCGAGTGCAGCTAAAGTAGTGATAACTGCTAGAGCGATTGTAGGAACTGCAATGAATTGGAATAAACGCGTAAATACAGTAGCTACAAAATTGAAAAATTCATTTAAAGGTTGGATACCGAGCCAGCCTAAAATGCCACCTAGAATGAGTGCACCAAACCATAATAAGAACTGACGTCCTTGAGAAGATTTAGCTTTGCTTTCGCGGATAGCACTTTGAGCGGTTTCTTTAACATCGACTTGTTTTTTATTATCAGCCATATGTAATCCCTCTTCTCTCTTTAATATTGTATATA